>Ga0209394_1000066_pt1 | contig 95172 bp, 101 predicted proteins | sample JNZ201metaG_FD_184122 | JGI IMG/M metagenome (GOLD analysis project Ga0209394, IMG submission 184122) | Hot spring microbial communities from Jinze hot spring, China to study Microbial Dark Matter (Phase II) - JNZ 20120812A (SPAdes) (version 3) ...
ATAAAGGTTGGAAAATGCTATATGTTAGTTTTTTGTTTATTATTAGTTAAGGGCTTATTATGAATTATCTTCCAAGATGGTTGGGTGAAAACTATTTTAAATTGTTTAAAGCTTATCCCTATAGACCATTTACAATTGATGAAGCTTATTCTTCTCTTAATTTAGATGGAAAACTTGTTAGAGTAGTATTGTCTGAGCTTTGTAAATTGGGGTGGATATTAAGATTTGGGAGGGGGGTTTATATTGTCCTTAGCCCATATTCTATGGTTTTAAGAGGCTCATGGGAAGATAAACTGCGTCAGAAGGAGTATTTACCTTTGATCTTAATGATGGCTGGTAGAGTTTTTGAGAGATTTGATGGAAGGTTGGTTTCAATGGTGATATTTGGTTCTATTGCTAGGGGTGAAGCTAAACCCAATAGTGATTTAGATGTGTTGGTGATAGTTAAAGGACTTCCTGAAAAGTATTCTGAGAGGATTCGTCAAGTAATTGAGATTTTAGATGATGTGAGGGAAGTTAAATTGTGGTTGTGGAGGGAAAAAGGGATATTCTGTAATATTGAATTTATCGTTTTAACTCCTGATGAAGCATCTATTATACAACCTGTTTATCTTGATATGATTGATAATTCAATTTTAATTTATGATAAGAATGATTTCTTCAAAAAGATTTTGGAGGGATTTGCAAAGAAGCTAAGTGAATTGGGTGCTGAGAAGGTTGTTTTGCCTAATGGTAAATGGTTTTGGAGGTTGAAGTCTCAAGTAAAATGGGGGGAGGCTGTTACAATTTGAAGATGAATGCTTTAGCAAAGGATTATTTGGAGAGAGCTAGGAATAGGATTTTGGATGCATCATCAGCTATGTCTAGAGGTGCTTATCCTGAGGTTATCAGATATTCACAGGAGTGTGTGGAATTATCTTTGAAGGCGATTTTAAGGATTGTGGGTATTGAATATCCAAGGGTTCATGATGTTGGAGATGTTGTTGACCTTCATAGAGATAGATTTCCAGAGTGGCTTCATAAACACATAGAAAAGTTTAGGTATATTTCAATGGATTTAGCACAAAAAAGGGGTCCAAGTCTTTATGGCATTGAAAGTTTGGGTAAAACTCCAAGTGAAATTTTTAATGAAGATGATGCAAGAGAAGCGTTAGATAACGCTAGATACGTATATGAATATTGTTTAAAGTTTTTCAAGGAATTTTATAATTTAGCCGTATAAATTTAGTTATAGTGAAGGTTTATTAATTAAGGTTGTTAATGGGTTTTATGTGTGGGAAACGTTTTAAATTGGTTTTTGTAGTTTGTTTGTGGTGTATCTACTTTGACTACTAAAATTGAGCTTATTGGTTTGAGCAGCATTCCTGAGGTTAAAGTTGGTGATGATGTTGCTAAACACATATATGAAGCTGCTTTGAGGGAGGGTGTTAATATTATGGAGGGGGATATAATTGTTGTTACTCATAAGATTGTTAGTAAAGCTAATGGTTTAATTGTTGATTTAAAGACTGTTACTCCCAGTGAGAAGGCTATTGAAATTGGTGAGATGACTGGTAAAGATCCAAGGTTTGTTGAAGTTATATTGCGTGAAGCTAAGAGGATTTTAGCTGTTAAACCTCCATTTATTATTACTGAAACACATTTTGGACATATATGTTTGAATGCTGGTGTTGATAGGTCTAATGTTGCTGGTAGTGAAGATATTTGTGCTTTATTGCCAAGGGATCCTGATGAAGAAGCAAGGAAGATTAGAAATAGGCTTGTGGAATTGAGTGGAGTTAAGAAGATTGCTGTTGTTATTAGTGACACTTATAGTAGGCCTCATAGATATGCTCAGATTGATATGGCTATTGGAATTTCCGGTTTAAATCCAATTATGGATTATAAAGGTTTAACTGATGCATATGGTTATAGATTGAGGTTTAAGATGCAAGCTATTGGTGATGAACTTGCAGCTGCAGCTGAACTTGCCATAGGTCAAACTGTGGAGAGAGTTCCAGTGGTCATAATTAGGGGTTATAGGTGGAATTTAGATGAAGAAGCTTCAGCGAAATATATGAGTTTAATAAAGCTTGGCTACAATTGTATATTTGAGAATATCCCAATAATACCTGAAAAACCTGGTTTATCTGAAAAACTTAGACGGGGAGAAGGTGGAGATTTAACCTTTTAAGTGATTCTATGAGTTTGGAAGTGTATAATCTTATAGTGGCTGAGAAGCCCTCTGTAGCTGAAGCTTTTGCTAATGCTTTAGGTAATGGTAATTATAGAGTTTGGAAGATTAGGAATGTAAAGGTTTTTGAATTCAATTTTAATGGTGAAAAATTCATCTCCATAGGATTGAAGGGTCACATATTCAATTATGATTTTGAAACTAAATATAATTCTTGGAGTGAAGTAGATCCAGAGGTATTATTTGAAATTGAGCCTATAAGAATTGTAGAGGAAACTTCAAAACCATATATGGAAGCTTTAAAAAGATTAGCGAGAAATGCAGAGACAGTTTATCTAGCTTTAGATGCAGATGTTGAAGGGGAAAGCATATGTTTTGAAGTTATGGATATTGTTAAAAGTGTAAATCCATATGCTAAATTCAAGCGTTTATGGTTTAATTCCACGGTTAAAGATGAACTTATAGATGCTGTGAAAAAACCTATAGAACCCAATGCGTTACTAGCTGAAAAATGCTTTACCAGGATGAAAACAGATTTAATAATTGGTGCAGCATTCACAAGACTTTTAACAAATAGTGTTAGAAGAATAAATCCAAAGGTTTTACCCTACGGTAGATTTCTAAGCTATGGACCATGTCAAAGTCCTACACTATACTTAGTTGTGGAAAGAGCATGGGAAAGGGAGAAATTCACTCCAGAGAAATTTTACATTCTACAAGCAATAATAGAAATATATGGAGCATATTATAGGGCAGAGCATGCCAAAGGTAGAATTAAAGATCAGAAAATAGCCAAACAATTATATGATAAAATATCGAAAATTAGAGAAGCAAAGGTTATTGGATATAAAACTTCAACCGTTAAGAAGAAGCCTCCAAAACCATTATCAACATTAGAACTTGAAGCTAGAGCCAGTAGATTCCTAAATATTAGAGCTAAAAATACACTTGATATAGCTGAAGAACTGTATAGAGCGGGATATATCAGTTATCCAAGAACTGAAACTGAAATTTATAGTGAAAATCTAGATTTAAAGGGGAAATTAAAATTATTCATTAATCACCCAGAGTATGGTGGATACGCAATTAAAATATTAAGTGCAAAGGTAATTAAACCTACTAAAGGTTTGAAGGATGATAAAGCTCATCCACCAATACATCCAACGAAATCAGCTTTAAAAGAAGAAATCATAGGGAAATTTGGAAAAAGGGGTTGGCAAATATATGATTTAATAGTTAGACATTTCCTAGCTACATTAAGTAGAGATGCAGAAATACAGAACATAAGAGTTGATTTAAGTATTGGAGGAGAAGAATTTACATTGAGAGGACAAGTAATAATGGAATTGGGATATCTAGAAATATATCCATTCGAAACAATTGAAGAAGAATATATACCAGAATTAAGAATTGGAGATATAGTTAAAGTTGAAAGATTGGAAATACATGAAGGCGAAACAGAACCACCACCATACCTATCAGAAGAACAATTACTTAAACTCATGGAGGAATATGGGATAGGAACTGATGCTACAAAACAAGATCATATACATAATAACATAGAGAGAGGTTATATGTATATTGAAAATAAGAGGTGTATACCAACACCATTAGGGAAAAAATTGATAGAAGCATTAAATGAAGTTGCACCAGAATTAATTAAACCTGAAGTCCGTGGATTTATGGAGAAAATGTTTATGCAAGTAGCTAGTGGAGAAAAGAAGTCTGAAGAAGTTTTAAATGATGCTAGGAAATACTTTAAAAGCCAGTATATAAAGGTTAGAGATAAAAGCTTTGAGATATCATCAAAAATAATTCCAACAATAAAGGAAAGTATAACAACAATCGAAAATAAGAGGAGTAAAAAGTGAGTGAAAAGATTTAATTTATAAAATTATGTTAAAGGGTTTTGGTGAAAAATTTGGGAGAATACGATGTAATAATAGTAGGTGGAGGAATATTTGGACTTGCATCTGCATACCATATAAAAAGGAGGAATCCAGAACATAAGGTCTTAATAATTGAGAGGAGGAGAGCAGCTGGACAAGAAAATACTGCTAAAAGTGCTGGATGCTTTAGAAACTTCTTCCATTCAAAAACCAATTTTAAACTTGCAAATTCATCCATAGAATTCTATAAATACATAGAGGAGAAGGAGAAATTTAACCTTGGAATCAGATGGATTGGATATCTATGGTTATTTGATGAAGAACAATTCAAAAATTTAGAAGTAGATTTAGGGGAAATGGAAAGAAGGGGGTTGAAGTATAGGATTGTAAGTAGAGAGGAGATTATAGAGAAAATAAATCCAAATGTAAAGGCAAGTGAAACTGGAATAAGTGGGTTAAGGGATATAGATGTTGGACTTCTAGTTCCAAAGGCTGGGAAAATGGATGTGGAGAAACTTGTGGAATATTATGAATCTAGATTTAAAGCTATGGGTGGATTAACAATGTATGGAGCAGATGTTAAAAGGATTATAGTAGAACCAGAAGAAAAATTAGAATTACCTGGAGAACCATATTTTTGGCAGAGATCTAAGGCAACGGGAGTGGAAGTAGATGGAAAAATGATTAAAGCTAAAAAGATAGTTGTAGCTGCAGGAGTTTGGGCTGATAGAATATTACATCCCATTGGAATAGATACTTATCAGAGATCTAAGAAGAGACAGATATTCGTTGTTAAAGCTGAGGGACCTTTAGAAAAACTATTGTATGTGAAGGGATTTAACATGGAGAATTGCCTTCCATTCACAATACTCCCTCAACCAAGAGTATACATTAAACCAGACATAGATGAAAAAACTTTTTGGATAGGATATGCAGACGATTTCTTAAGACCCATAATGATTGAAGAAGATCCACAACCAGAAGAAAACTTCTATAAGTATGGTATATACCCAATACTATCCACATACCTACCACAATTTAAAGATGTAAATCCAATAAATTCTTGGGCGGGTCAATATGGAATTAACACATTTGATGGACAACCAGTAATCTTTAAAGAAGAAAACATAATAGTTGCTACAGCAGATAGTGGAAGTGGAATAATGAAGGGTGATGCAATAGGTAGAATAGTTGCAGCAATATACAATGATGAGGAAGAAGTAGAACTCTTTGATGGAGAAATATTTAACGTAAATGATATAGGGATAACAAGTAGAAGAGTTGAAAAAGAGAGATTTGTAATATAAGGTATTAACCCTAAACCACATAAATCTTAAACATAATTATTTAACTTTAGAAAAAGGAATGTATAATAGGTGAGGATTTCTGAAGTTAAGAGAAGGAGAAGAATTAATATTGAAAATTAAACCTCACTCTATAGCATTTATAGAGCTATATTTAATATCAATGTATGTAATTGCATTCAGCATAATCTTAAGGTTTTATGTAGATGAAATCGTAGAAAAGATAATTGAAAATATGGGAATATTATTGTTTCCAATTGAATATATGCCAATAATAGTATGGGCAATCATTATGATCCTACCATTCATAATAATGTTTATAACAAAATCGTCAATTAAGTGGCTTCTAATTGGAATATTAACGATAACTTTACCGGTAATTGTAAAATTGAAATTTGGAATAGAAGAATCTACGCTAACCCTCATTATGGGGATTATTTATCTCGCGATAAGCAATGCATACAGAAATGCACATACATACTACATAACCAGCGAAAGGATAATATCTGAATATAAGTTTATAAGGGAGAAATCGAGGGAAATAAGCTATCAATATATAACGGATATAGTTGTGGAGAAGGGGATTATAGGGAGAATACTTAATGTTGGAACAATAATACCGATCTCAACAGCAGGACTTGGATTAGGGGGAGACATAGCTGCTATAAGTGGGAGAATTGATCTGAAACAATTATCACTTGGAGTTATAGCTGGAAAAAGTGTAAATATACCAAGGGGTAGAAGCCCAAATGTGCTATTTGGAGTTAAAGACCCCATAAAAGTTAAAGAGGTGATCTCCAAAGAAATATCAAAACATAGTGAGAGTGGATTACTCTCAAAGATATCCGAAAACCTTGAGAAAATTTTAGAAAAAGTGAAAAGTGGAGAAAGTGAATCAAGTAGTGGAACCATAGGAGACAAGACCTAGGGATAGCAGGTCAGCATCCACTTCAGCTTTACTACGCCAACCTAAAGCAAGATAATCATCTTTAACCTCCAAGTAACCCATCCTAATAAAGCGGTCAAGTATAGTTTCAACCCTCCACCTTGGAAGCTTCTCAGCTAAAACCTCCTCTACATCCTTCCTCCTAACACTACCACCCCTAGAATTTATGAAGGCAATACATGCAGCTAAAGCGCCAAGTTCATCAATACTCCAACCTGAAGTCAAAACATCAGTGATTTTTGCGGGATGTCTAAATGTAACCATGAAAATAGCTTTATCATAATCTTCAGCTTTAGGCTCGGAAACATCCTCCATAAATACCACTTTAACCTTCAAACCAAATTTTGAAAGTTCATCATCCAAAAGCTTTATAACTTCAAGATAACGTCTACCTAAAGCTCTCTTAAGCTCCCAACCCTTAACTCCAGGTCTTCTATGCCTCTGTATCAACAACAATTGAGCTGCACGTTCAATTTTAGATTTTAATTCAGCTTTACCCTCCACCTTTAACCCTCCTCAACCATTCACCATATGAAATAGATATTGCAATGGAATTTGAACCAGAAACTTCAACTTTACTTTCATATGGAATTATAATGTAATCTTCAACCTTAGGATCAAAATCCAATTTCACATAACCATAGGATGCTAGAAAGGATATCATATAAGCCTTTAAAATTGAATCTTCAAAACTATCAGATTTCAAGAAATCCCAATAATAAATTACACCCCTACTAGACAAATCCTTAATTCTACCCCAAAATTCTTCAAGCATCTCACTAAAAGAACCTTTAAGTGCAAGTCTACTCCTAATCAAATCTTCAATGGAAGCAGATTCAACTTTAAACACTGGCTGTGGAAGCCTCCCCCACCTATCTCTTAATGGTGGAAGATTAAGCCAATATTTAACAGCCTCTTCAAAACCTCTACGGGAAATAATTCTTAAAGAAGCTATTGGATGAAAAACATGACACAATATATGCGCAAGATCATTTAAACTCAAACTTTTAACCTTTAATTCGATTATCAATGGATCAAAAAATAATTTTGAAGATTTATCAATAACCCATCTACCTTGAAACTCAACAACCCTACTCAAAGCCTCCAAAGCTTCTAAATCCAAAGCTAAATCCTCAGTGGATTTTGATTGCATCAAAAAATCCTTTAAGTAAGAAACATATTTTTCCACATCAACAACAAATGGGTCTAAACCTCTACGTAAAACACGTTCACAAGTACCAATAATCCTCTCCACCAATTCACGTTTAACCTTAAACCTCATTTAGACACCACTTTAACTTCAGATTTACCACCAACATTCTGAACAAAAATTACGTTAACATTCTCACCAACAATAATTGGACTCGGAGTTATAGCTAGGTATTGAGCTTCCTCACCCTTAAAAAACGACAATATGTTCTTGAATATGGTCTCCCTATTCCTAGGATCCATATGAACATCAAATTCATCCACAGCTCTAAATGGAGACTTAATAAATTTCTGAGATGCCAATAAAAAGGAGATTATGGCAATTGTACGTTCACCACCACTCTGAGAATAACCATCCAGTAATATTGGTTTAGAACCTTTAAATCCAACAAGTATCTCCAATCCAGCATTATCAATATCATCAGAATTAGTTATCCTCACAATTCCATCAGCATCTAATCCAATCAAAATCCCACGGTATATAGAGTTAATCCCAGAAATAATATCTGAAATAGCTTTCCTCCAAGCTTCCACACGAACTTTAAGCTCCTCTAAAATCATCTTCCTATTTTCACTGAGAATTCTTGCCCTCTCAACTAAATCATTAAATGTGGAAGTAAAACTATTATACATTTTCTCAGCTTCAGGAGAAACTTCACCTAAAGTTTCCAACCTAGTATTAACAACAAGTAAATCAGAATAAACATCATCAACCCCTCTAACAATACTTGGAGCACTACCAAGAGCTTCAGCTTCAGCAACAATAGACTTAAATTCATCCTCCAAAGACTTTAAATCCCTCTCCCTAAACTTAATTTCAGATGATAAATCATCAATCCTATATTCTAAAACAGATTTCGAAGCCACCCTATCAACATAAACCTTAATTAAAGATTCAAAACGCTTACATAAACCTTCAAAATCAACCTTAAATTTAGAGAATTTTGAAATAACATCATCAAATTTATCAGAAGTAGAAGAAACATTAAAAGCTTCAAGTCTACCAATAATCTTAGCATATTCCACCATTAAATCCACAAGTCTCCTCCTCTCAAATTCAACATTAGCAATATCACCCTCCAAAACTTTAATTTCAGATTCAAGCTTACCATGAGAATCCATAAGAGCTTTAAGCCTGTTCCTCAAACTCTCGATTTTAGATTTCAACTCATTAAGTGAAGAAGACTTACGCTTAACTTTAGACCATGCAAGCTCCACCTCCAACTCCCTTTTACGCATTAAAAGTTCATTTCTAACCTTAAGTTTCTCATATTCACCACGCCAATAATCCAAATTAGCTTTAGCCTTCTCCAACATTGAATTCACTTCAGCTTCATCGCGTAAAACACTCTCTAACCTAGCTTTAACATCTCTAACCCTCTCTCTATAACGAGTTAAACCCACAGCATCCTCAAGAAGCCTTAATTTATCCCTTGGAGGAACAATTGCAAATTCTTCAACCATATTCTGATGCATGATCACAAGCATATTATCGGGATTAAAGCCAAAAGCCTTCAAAATACTTTGAATTTCACTTCTACTATACTCAACATCATTAACCTCAAACCAATAGGAACCATCAATTCTAAGATACCTTGAAATCCTAATAGTATCAGAACGAATCTTCGGATAAGGTCTACTCCTACCCCTAATACTATTATCAATAACAACACTAACCCTAGACATCTTTGAACCCCAACGAATAAGATCTCTAAGCCTCCTACCACGCTCAGTATATTGAGCTCCAAGAGCAATGGAAATCCCAAGTAAAATGGAGGATTTACCAGCACCATTAGGACCACAAATAATATTTAAACCAGAACATAAGGGGATTCTACCATACTCATATGACATGAAATTTTCTAAAATAACTTCACGAATAAACATTATTTCAACAACCCTTCAAACTACACAATTATATTAAGATTCAGCTAGAATATATTTTATGAACAAAATGAAAAGGGCATGGTGATATAAATGGTTTTAGCAGCAAAAGTATTCAAAGTAAATGAAGCCATAGACATGAAAAGCATAGCTAGAAAATTATCTGGATACCATATTGAAGAAGAAATTGAAGATGGAAAAAAGCTCATAACAGAAATAGTAGATCTAGACTTAATCGGTGAATCTCTAACTGGAACCTATCTAAAAGACGAATTAATATATGTTAATAGGAGAGGCGAAAAAATTCCAACAATAATAACATTAGAAGCACCATTCAAATTCAACAAATACCATGAAAAACTACTATTAACTATAATTGGAAAGAAGAATTGGGCTAATTATGTAGCCAATGAATTAAGCAAAATAATATTCATTGCAATAGGCGCAATTGTAGAAGCAAAGATAAATCCAGAAACCCTTAAGAAATACCACGAAGAAAATCCTGAAGCAACAAAAGTCATATTCTTCGATAACGTAGACATACCAAACATAAATAAACTAAGCCTATATGGAGAAGACTTGAAAAATACAACACTATACCTCCAATACCTATTACATGGAACAATATGGTATATAGTTGCAAAATCAAGAAAACATGGATACATAATAGGTTTAACAAGAAACTGCGTAGTAACAGCATTCAGCAAAATAACTCAATATGAATTACTAAAATTCATAGAAGAGGAAATATATCCATTGATAGAATAATTTTATACATGAGCAAAGAATCAAAGATTGGAAGAATAGTCATCGCTAGATTAAGGGAAAATGAAGACTTAATGCAGGAAATAATTAGAATCGTAAAGGAGAAGAAGATATCAGCAGGACAAATAATGGTAATAGGAGCTTTAAGTAAAGCTAGATATGGAATCTATGTAAATGGAGAATATAAGGTTAAAGAGGAAATGGGACACTTAGAAATAGTTTCATGCATAGGCAATATAGCTGAAGATGATAATGGAATAATAGTACATGCACATATAAGTATTGCAGGAGAAGATGGAATATGCCATGGAGGACACTTAATGAATGGATGCATAATAAATCCAACAGCAGAATTAACAATAATAGAGGGAGAAAACCTAAAACTATTAAGGAAATATGATGAAAAAACAAAACTAAAACTATTACAGCCATAATCAAGAAAAATCTTGAAGAATCTTAGAATCTATATTCATCTTTTTCCTAATCCAATTGGAAAATTGACGTGAAAATCTACCAATAGGATAAACCCTCTTAGCTTTAGACCCCTCAACATATGAAATAAGTTGATTAAAATCAGCATGACTACTCAATGGAAAAGAAGCATCAAACCCATTAAGACGATATATGGAGGACCAGCCAGTAGCAACAGCTCTAAGCATATTAAATTTTGAAGCAATCTTAAGCACATGATAACTTGAAGTAACCACTGGAAGAGATTTAGACCTAAAGGATTCAATACCCTCATTGGAAGATAATGGAATATACCTTAAATTTATACCAAAAGATCGATAAACCTCGTTAATCCTAGAAATTTTAGAATCAACTAAAACCTCCCATCCAAGAGACTTATTAATCAATGCAATAATTTCCTGAGCTTTACCAATAGAATAAGCTTTAAAAACTGGAGGTCTACCAGCCTTAACGGAAGACTCCACAAAATTAACTAGATCTTCATAAATCAAAGATCTATCTGGAAATGAAATATTAGGGCTACCATAAGTTGCATCAATAATAAGCTCATCACACTCTAAGATTTTACCGGCACATGTAATAATTGTATCAACAAGATTTAAATCACCAGTATAAACAATGGATGATGAAAATCTTTCAAACCTAAATTGAAGAGAACCAAGTATATGACCAGAATTATAACCCTCTAAATCCACACCCCCCAAAGTAATTCTTTGACCATCCATAAAAAACCCATGAAAATTCTCAATTCTATGATTAAAAATAACTTCATATAATCTAAAGGTCTGATGAGAAGCTAATTTAAACCTTTTAGATCTCAATCCAGCAATATGATCTCCATGAGCATGACTAATCACGATCGCATCTCCCTCAAACCCACTAGAAACGGGATCTATGGAAAATGAAAAGTTTTCAAGGAGAAGTAAAATACCATTAAAACCATGTAAACTCCAATCCATAATTAAACACCCTTAAATAAATCGTAAAGAGATTTCTTCTCACCCTTCCGAGCATAATAAATTTTAGTTGGAATCCTAACATTCAAACCTAAACTAATAAATAAATCATATAGGGAATACTCATCAATATAATCACTAATAACACCAGAATCAATAGCTTTAGCTAAAACTTCTATAATCCTCTTGGTTTCTTCAGGAAACTGTTCTTCAGCATACTTTAAAATTTCCTTAGCCCTCTCAGTCAACTTATTAAGTAATATACTTTTATAATCCTTCATAGAAACAGGAGCTTCATCTGAACGTGTAATGGATTTTCTCATTTTAGCCATCTTCTTAAGCTTTAAAACCTCAAGATCAATATCTTCTACACTCACATCACTCACCTAATCATATAAATGGAAAGGGCAGATAAAAACTTAACAAAAAAGCTTTATTAATATGAGTGTTAATGAGGGAATTGTGGAAACATGACCATAAGGATCTACTGTAGTAGATGCGGATTCATCTTTTATAGGGGCGATGAATTAGCAAACCCACATGAAATAATAAAGAGATATGGTGGTAAATGCCCAAAATGCTATAAACAACTACAATTAAATACAAAGGAAATAAAGATAAAAGCACTTGATAATCGTTAAACATTGTGATGATAAATGGAGAGAAGTTTTTATTTCACTTTATAAGAAAGTAATGATAATGAAAGAGCAATGATGCAAAAAAGATATGCAATATTCAAATCACAATGTCCAAATTGTAGTGGAGATATAACGGATCTTAGATTGAAATTCAAAATACCATGTGAAAAATGTATACCAATAGATGATGAAAAGATATTGAGGGAAATATCAAACCTACATCCAAATGAAGCATATAAAAGGATAATGGAATACCTTGAAACCTATGGGAACGTAAAGAAGTATAAGGAGATACTTGAAATAGAAACTAAAACAAGTGAAGTTGAAGAATTATTTAAAAAGGCCATTGGAAGCGGATTTTGGAGTGCACAAAGAACATGGTGTAAAAGAGCATTAAGTGGGAAAAGCTTTGCAATAATAGCACCAACTGGCATGGGGAAAACCAGCTTTGGAATAATACTATCAATATACTTAGCAAAAAATGGGAAAAGGTCATATATGATACTACCCACATCACTACTTACACAACAAGTACATCAAACAATGGAGAAATATAAAGAAAAGCTAGAATTAAATAATCTCAAAATAGCAACATATCACTCGCTATTGACAGAAAAAGAGAAGAAGCAAATGTTGGAATCAATATCAAAAGGAGACTTCGATATACTGGTAACAACATCATACTTCATATCAAGAAATTATGAAAAGATACCAGTAAATGATTTCAACATGATATTTGTAGATGATGTAGATGCATTCGTAAGAAGATCTAAAAATATAGATAGAGTATTAAAATTGCTTGGAATATCACAAGATGAGATAGATAAAGCATATAAGAAGATAAGTGGTAAGGAAGGTGGTGAAGAGAAAAACACCAAGACGGAAACAAATAGAAGTGGGATACTAATAGTTTCTGGAGCATCAATAAGGTCTAGAAGAACAAAAAGGATAAAACTCATAAGAGAATTACTTGGATTCGAAATAAGTGGAAGAATTGAAGGTTATAGGAATATTGTTGATATTTACACAAAATTGAGGAAGAATGAAGAGATCCTAGAGAAAACTGTTAAAATAGTTAAAGAGATTGGAAGTGGTGGATTAATATTTATACCAGTAGACAAAGGAGCTGAATATGTAAAGAAGGTTACAGAAGCACTAAATAGAAACAATATAAAGGCTGCATCAACAACTCAAGTTAAAAGAAGATTACTTGAAGATTTCAGAAATGGAAAATACGATGTATTAGTGGGAATAGCCTCCTTCAAAAGCCCATTAACAAGAGGCATAGACCTCCCAGAAACAGTAAAGTATGCATTATTTGTAGGAGTTCCAAAAATGAAAATATCACTTGACATAATGGAGTTCAGACCATACAAGGCAATAATACTATTAAGCAACCTAAGGGAATATGTAAAAGAAGAATCAGAGAAAAATGCCATAGATAGACAAATATCGAAAATAAAGAGGCTTTTTGCATCGGTGGGAGAAGAAGAATTAATGGAGGTAATAGAAGCAGAAAAATCAAATATAAAACTTGAAGGATATAAATGGATTCTACAAAAAACAATAAGTGAAACAATAGAATTAGCTCAAAACCTACTAAATAGAAAAAGTATTAGATCAAAAATAAAGAAGAGCCCATACCTAGATATTGAAGAAGGAGAGAAACCAGTAATAATAGTACCGGATGTTGTAGCATATCTACAAGCCTCAGGAAGAACATCGAGACTATATGCTGGAGGAGTATCTAAGGGGATGTCAATAACAATAATAGACAATGAAAAAGCCTTCAATGGATTGATGAGAAATATAAAATGGTATATTGAAGATGTAGAATTCAAAAAGTATAAGAAGGATGAAGTTAAAAAGCTGATGAGGGAAATAACAGAAGAGAGGAATAAGATAAGAGACATAAGAGGGGGAAAGATAACAAGTGAAGAAAAGGAGATTGTAAAAACAGCATTATTAGTTGTTGAATCACCACATAAAGCATCAACAATAGCAAGATTCTTTGGTGTACCACATAAGAGAATTGTGGATACATTAACAGTATTAGAAGTAAGTACAGGAAACTACTTGTTAAATATAGCTTCAACTGCTGGACACGTATTCGATTTAACTACATATGAAGGATACTATGGGGTACTAACTGAAATGAATGAGATAACACCAGTATACAATACAATAAAACGATGTAGGAAATGCAATAAAATCATAACTGATAATATGAGTACATGCAATATATGTGGAGGAATACTTGAAGATAAAGGAGAAATCGTGGAAGCATTGAAGAAAGTGGCAAGGGAAGTAGATATGCTAATAATAGCTACAGATGATGATTCTGAAGGTGAAAAAATCGGATGGGATATAGCGCAAGTACTTTCACCATACGTTAAAGAAGTGAAAAGAATAAGATTTCATGAAGTAACACCTAGAGCAATAAAAGAAGCACTACAAAACTTTGGAGAAATAAACATGAAAATGGTTGAAGCACAATTATTAAGGAGGATAGAAGATAGATGGATAGGATTTGAATTAAGTAAAAAAGTTCAAGGAGAATTTGGTAGAAGAGATTTATCAGCTGGAAGAGTTCAAACTCCAGTATTGGGATGGATAATTGAAAGCACCAGTGAATTAAAGAAGAACATAGTAGACATAATAGAATTAACATTACAAAACGATAGGAAAGTAACTATAACATTGGAAAAAACTAAGAAGAGAGAATTAGCAAAAATAGTTAAAGAACTTGAATCCTCAGAGGTAGAAGTAACAAACATAGAATTATTAGAAGAAGAATTAAAACCAAAACCACCATATACTACTGATACACTACTCAAAGATGCATCTGAGCTCTTAGGCATGGGAGCTCCAAGAACTATGAGAATAGCACAAGACCTATTTGAAGCAGGATTAATAACATATCATAGAACAAGTAGTACAAGGGTTTCAAATGTGGGAATGAAGATAGCGCAAGAATACATAACTGAGAAATGGGGTTTAAGCGAATATACACCCAGAAGATGGAGTGAAATTGGAGCACATGAATGTATAAGACCTACTAGACCTATCGATGTTGGAAGACTAAAATATTTAATAGCCACTGGAATAATGAGGCTTAGTAGAAAGTTAACCCAAGATCATTATGATCTATACAATTTAATATTCAAGAGATTCATTGCAAGTCAAATGAAATCAGCAAAAGTATTGAAGGAGAAAGCATCATTAAAAGTTATGGATAAAACGGTTACAACTGAAGAAGTTGTAGGTATTATTGAAGAAGGATTTACATTAATCTCCCCAATAAAATTAGCTCCAAAATTAAATCTTGGGAGAATAAAGATAAGAGGTGTAAAAAGTTGGAGGACAACGCTTAAACCATTATTTACTGAGGGTGAATTAGTAATGCAAATGAGGAATAGAGGGATAGGAAGACCTTCAACATATGCGCATATAATTTCAACATTATTTGAAAGAGGGTATATAACTACAACTCCAAAGAGGGGGAAGCTAATAGCCACGAAATTGGGAATTAAAGTCTTCCAATACCTAACATCAAAGTATCATAAGTATGTATGTGAAGAAACCACTAGGAAACTTGAAAAATTGATGGATGATGTAGAGGAGGGAAGAGCGAATTACATGAATATTCTAATGGAATTATATGATGAAATGAAGGAAATTACAACTACGATTTAATAAATTTCTTTAGATCAATTCCCTCAGAAGATCTACTTAAAATTTCAGCACACTTTTTAGGGTCTAGACGTTTAAATTCAAGTCCAAGGGAAGATAATAAAGTTTGAACACCCTTAGCTAAACCTGGAGCTACAAGGATGCCTCTAACCTCCCTATATGGGCTTCTACCTTTAACTTCATCAACGTATTTAGCCAATTGTAAAACTGCAGATTTATCAGCGATTCTCCTCTTTATCTCTAAAATTACAAGTCTACCTTTAGAATCAATACCATAAAGATCAATAAAGCCGGGATCAACATGCCTCTCGAAACTTATTATTTTAAGACCATCTTCAATAATACTTGGAGAAGCAATTATAGCCTTCTGCATATCCAATTCAGAAGCATAAAGTGAAAATTCACCTTCATCATAAAGATTAAAACAAGCTATGAAGGTGATACTATCAAAAATTATGTTTACATATTCTCGAGGTTTACTTCTAATAGCTTTAAAACATAATTCATTCTCAGTTGATTCCACATGAAATATGCATCCAGGAGGTTGCCAATTCACTGGAGAAACATCCTTAGGTCTATGAATCTGAATAGAGCCATCGGATTTAACTATAATAAGCCTTTCACCACGAGTTAAAGTTGAAGAAGCTCTACCAATATAATCCACAATACAAGAACCAATCAATATAATCATCCTTCTATTCTCAAGACCCTCCTTCAAAAGTTTTTCAGCATCCATAAAATTAGGCATATGAAGAAATTTGAGGGAAGACGTATATTCCAAGGGAGACCCAAAAATATAATTAACAAACAATTAAATAGGTTTTTGGATTAAATTTATGGAAAAAGTAATGAAAATGGAAATTATGGAAAAATACAATTCAACATATAAGGGATATGATAGACTATATGGAGATGAACAAAGGGAGAAGTATAGGGAGATAATATCGGAGGTAAACTCAGTAGAAAATAAGGTTATAATAGATATAGGTTGTGGGACCGGTTTAATTGAGAGAAGATTGAAAAAATCAAGATTTACAGTGGGATTAGATATATCAATAAAGATGCTTAGAAAAGCTGTAAAAAGATTTAGAGGCAAGTTAAATTATTCATGGATAAATGCAGATGCAGAAAACATACCCATAAGAGATAATTCAATAGATCTCGCATTAATGATAACAGTAATACAAAACATACCAAACAAGAATAAAGTGATAAGTGAAATAGAGAGGATATTAAAGAATAATGGAATTACAATAATAACATATCCAAAATCCCATTTCACATTGGAAGAAGCATTAAAGGAGATTCAACAATCAAATCTAAAAATCATGGGAATAAATGATAAAGTTACAAAGGATATAATCATAAAGCTTAAAAAGGTAAGTAATTAAAGAGAAAGTTATATAAGCAAAATATATACTTAAAAGTTAGAAGCACATTACATCATTATGTAAATGAGAGGTAAGACGCTTGAAGATTACACCAATAAAACTATTGGGACGCGCAGTAAACACAAAGATTACAGTTAAACTTAAAAGCGGCGATGAATACACAGGGATACTTGAAAAATGCGATGTAAACATGAACTTAATAATTGTAGATGCAGAAGAAGTAAACAATGGAACAACGATAGCAAAGTATGGTAGAATATTCATAAGGGGAAACAATATACTATACGTAAAACTAGATAGTACACAAGTGATATGGACGTAAACAGTAAAGGAAAAGGATAAAAGTAAAAGGGTGTATCTAAATTTAATATTAAAATTGTGATTCCTATGAAAAGAAACATAACTATCGAAGAAATTAGAAAAACACCCACTGAAGAATTACAAATAGAAATGGTTGAAAGAAAGGGTATTGGACATCCAGATTACATAATAGATGCATCAGCAGAAAGTGTAAGTTTAGCATTATCAAAATATTACATGAAAACATTTAACACAATATTACACCACAATGTAGATAAAGGATTATTAGTTGGAGGAAGAGCATCACCAAAATTTGGCGGTGGAACTGTAGATGAACCAATATACATAATAGTAGCTGGAAGAGCTGTAAATGAAATAGTGAAAGATAATGAGGTGACGATGATACCGGTAGGATACCTAGCTGTAAATGCCATAAAGGAATTCATAAGGAAAAACTTTAGATTCCTAAATCCAGATGAACATGTAATTGTGGATTACAAGATAAGACCTGGATCAATAGATTTAAGAGGATTATTCCAATTAGGTAAGGATATACCATTATGTAATGATACATCCTTTGGAGTATCCTTTGCACCACTAACAGACACTGAGAAACTAGTTTATAATACTGAAAAAATGCTTAACTCAAAGGATTTTAAAAGAAAGCTACCTGAAGTTGGAGAAGACATAAAGGTTATGGGGCTTAGGAGGGGTAAGGAAATAGAATTAACAATAGCAGCCGCAATAATAAGTCAATTAACACCAGACATAGACCATTATATCAGCGTAAAAGAAGAAATAAAGAGTAATGTAGAGGATTTAGCATGTAAAATAACAGATTTACCAGTAAAGGTATATGTGAATACAGCAGACAACATAGATAAGGGATTAGTATACATAACTGTAACTGGAACATCTGCTGAAAGTGGAGATGATGGAAATACTGGAAGGGGAAATAGAGTTAATGGGTTAATAACTCCATGTAGACCCATGTCCATGGAAGCTACAGCAGGGAAAAACCCAGTAAGTCATATTGGAAAGATATATAATGTACTTGCAAAAATAATTGCCAATAAAATATATGAAGAGGTAAAGGGGATAAGGGAAGTATATGTAAAAATATTGGGTCAAATTGGTAGACCAATAAATAATCCACTACACGTATCCATAGAAACACTTCTACAAAACGGTTACAAAATGACTGAAAGTATGAGGGGGGAAATCGAAGGAATAATTCTGGAGGAATTAAATAAGATAACTAACATAACAAGGATCATATTAGAGGGGGGAATCGAGCTTTTCTAATTCCTTTAAACGCATCTTCCTATACTCATCAAATAATTGTTTAAACTTTTCCCTACGTTTAATGGAGGATTTCTCCATTAATTCATTTCTAGCTTTAATCAAAGAATCTTTTAGAACATTTGCATTAACATATGGATATCCCTCAAAAAACTTTAATTGAATACTGGAGGCATCAATAAATGGTATTTCAAGATCTTCAAAAGCTTCAGAAACATGTTTAGGTGGAGAGAAACCAATTATACATGAACATCCAACATCTAAAAGCTTCTTTAAAGCTTCAACTTCAAAAATACTAAAATCAGATATGAAAACCACATCACCTCTACAAATATTGTATGTTCTTATAGAGTTATTAACATCATCAACAGTTAAATTCTTAACATACTTTAAAACTATAATTTCACCCTTAATTACACTTAAGAAGAAGTTATGCCAATTTTCAACTTTAGATCTAAGCGTTTCACATTCAGATTTAATATTTAAGTAGTGTGATTGAAGCTCATTTAATCTTAATTCTAGAGAAGCTATTTCACGATCCTTCTTAAGCTTATAATTCAATTCATTACTCATTGCATTCAAAATAGAATTTAACCTTTCAATTTCAGCTTTCAATTTTGAAACTTCAAGCATAAGCTCATCTCTCTGTAAAGATATATTCTTAACCTTCTCTTCCTCCAATGAAAGTCTACGCTTTAAATCTTCAATAACTTTATTATCCAAACTAGATTTAACACTTGAATTTTCAACTTCAATTTCAACAGATTCCTTAGGACTCTTTAATTCCATCAACATTTCAATAGCTTGTTTAATATTATACCCCTTAATTAACAATGCACGTAAAGCTTTATGAGAACCCTCAAAACCTAATTCTAGAGCATGAGCTTCAGCTTTACTAAATAAAGTTTTAAATCCATAAAAAGCTTTTAACGCTGCAGAGAGTGCATCTTTCTCATGAACATTTAAATCGAGATTTAGATTACAATCCTCAACATACCTAGAAATAATCTCCCTCTTCTCAGATATACTTAAACTTCTACCAAATTCAGCTATCTTTGCACCTAAAATAGATGCCATTTTAACAACAAAAGATGAAGGTGGATGAACATCAGTAGCAATAAGTATGGGATCACCAAACTTCATAATTTCAGAGATAATATCATTTCTACTCCAATTCCTCTTACTATTAACGTACAATAACTTCCCATCCAAATCAATTATAGCTAAACCAGTAATTATACCTGGATCTAAACCAATAATGAGGTGCTCTCTTCCACTAGTAATATTACTTTTAGATTCACCTATAGGTTTAAATAGAATCTTTTGAGAGGATTCTTCGAAAACTCTAATTTGCACGTCACCTAAATCTATATTTTTAATTAAACTCCCTAATGAATCTTTAGAAGCATAAACAATGAATAGACATCTATCAATTCCAAACCCCCTTTTATTAAAGAATACATCATACTCAAATCCCTTAGAATCCAATGTGGATTTAATATTCATAGCAACATTGTAAACTGAAGTTCTAATCTTCCTTTCATATCTATCTTCACTCATACCACCTTCACCAATCCTCCTACCCCTACAAACAAGTATCCTTGTTTCACCCTTCAGATAAGATACTTCAGATCCAACACCTAAAATAGCTAGTCTAGCTGAAAGTTCAGCAGCCATAATAGGATTAAGTTTACCTCCACCATCATATAAACCATAATCCCTAGCTAAAAGAGGTAAAGGTTTAAAGCCTCCTAAAACCCTAGTAACCTGAATAATCTTAACACCCTCAGGCAAATATCTAAAGAATCTTATAAGTTTTGAATTTGAAGAAGCAAATTCATATACGTTATCAATGGCAATCATAGAGGGTTTAAACTTCCACAACAATCTTATAAGCTTCATCCTACTAACATTTTCAAATCTAGAAACAACTTTATCACCATCTAGCACAACTAAAGCATACCTAGGTTGAAGTTTGCTTGAGGGCATAGACATGGGCATTAAATCAACGCCAAAAGTTAAAACATTACTCAAGCATAACACCACAAATTAAACTACCCACTTAAGACATATGTTAGTGAATCTTCAAATCTTAAATTTAACTTAAACCTCTTAATGAAAAAATTCACAATATTACTTATATCCCTTTCTAAAAGCATTCTAGCAGAAGGATTACTAACTTCTATGGCTTGAGGCCAATCAATAATTACAGGTTTCAAATCTGGAGTTACAATAACGTTATATTCGGATAAATCACCATGAACATAACCACCCTTAAAATATAGTAAACGCACTTCATCTAAAATCATATTGAAAAGATCCATAGGGTCCGATAAAAAATCACATACATATAATAAATCACCATCAACATAAGACATTACAACAACATGCCTATCACATATTATAGGCATGGGAACTTTAATACCAGCTTTAAACACTGCCTTAAGAATTTTAAATTCTCTAGCGGCAGAAATCTTAGATCTAAAAATCCAAGGAAGCTTTCTACTATCAGTTAAATAACCTCTAATCCTACTAACATTATGAAGATTAACAGCTCCTAACCGATGAAACTTTAAAACAACAGTTTCATTTACAGGTGTAAATCCAATATATACATCAGATTCTTTACCAACACCTAAAACACCACCAAAAGCAGTTACAAAATCTGAATCCACAAGAAATTTCATAGCTAAAACATCATAACCGGGGTATGTCAATAAATAACCTTCATATGGAATCCTCTTATATAATAAAAGACCATAATCATGCATCCTTTTAAGAGAATCTAAAACAAAACTTCTACTAAAACCAGAATCAGAAATTATGAGGTCTAGAGGGACATATAAGAAATTGTTCATCCTAGACTCTATAATTCTTAAGAGACTGAAATCTTCATCTCTTAAAGACTTAAATACATCTATGGGAAGCATAATCAAAGTAAATGTAGATACATCATAAACTAATATCTTTCTAAATGAGGAATTAATATAGAATATAGGAGGAAACACTTTAAATAAATAAAGGTAATAAATAAATTAATAGTATTTAATAGGTGAAAGGTGTACTAAATGGTTGAAAATGAAATTTTAAAAGTTGAAGGAGAGAGAATAATTGAAATCGCTTCAGCACTATCATCAAAAACGAGACTAGAGATACTTAAGAGAGTACGGGAAAAAGAAATTGACGTTGAAGAATTAGCTAGCATAATAAATCAGAGTAAAGCGAATACAAGTGCTCAACTAAGGATACTTGAAAGAGCTGGATTAGTAAAAACAATATATAAACCTGGAATTAGAGGTGTGAAAAAGGTCTGTACATCAAATATAAAGGAAATAGTATTAAAATTAAGCTGAACCTTTACTTGATCTTTCAATGGAATAATTGAAGGCAGCTTTAACAAAACCTAGATATGGAGGGGAAGGTTTACCGGGACGGGAATTGAATTCTGGATGAGCTTGAGAAGCCAAAAAGAATCTATGATTACTAATTTCAATAAATTCCACTCTACGTCCATCTTCACTTATCCCAGAGAAGATTAAACCAGCTTTCTCTAGGGCCTCCCAATATTTTGGATTAACTTCATACCTATGCCTATGCCTCTCACTAATAATAATACGACCATAAAGTGAATGTACGAGGGTGCCCTCTTTCAAGATTATATTACTAGCGCCAAGCCTCATTGTTCCACCTTTAACTTCAACACCCCTCTGCTCTGGAAGTAAATCTATAACTGGATGAGGAGTTTTTGGATCAATTTCAGTACTATTAGCATCCTTTAAACCAAGGACATTTCTAGAAAATTCCACCACAGCCATTTGAAAACCAAAACATATTCCTAGAAATGGTATATTATTTTCTCTAGCAAATTTAATCGACATTATCTTACCTTCAGTACCCCTAGCACCAAATCCTGGAAGAACCATAATACCATCATAATTAATCAATGAATTAATCATGGATGGATCTTTCTCTAAAAGTTCAGTTTCAATCCATTTTAAATCCACATAAACACCAATACTTGCACCAGCATGTTTTAAAGCTTCACTAATACTAATGTATGAGTCAACTAAACTAGTATATTTACCGCACATGGCAATTCGGATATTATGCTTATAGTTACGGAAGGAAGTTACAATATTCCTCCAATAACTCCAATCAGGTTTTCTAGGATTAAGTCTAAGTCTATGCACAATATAATCACCCATACCTTGCTCATCAAGTATTAATGGAACTTCATAGATACAGTCAACAGTATATGATGTGAAAACAGCATTATAAGGGACATTACCAAACAATGCAATCTTCCTTTTAGCAGATTCATTTAAGGGACTACTACATCTAGCAACAATTATATCTGGCTGTATACCAATCCTCCTAAGCTCATTTACACTATGTTGGCAAGGTTTAGTCTTTTGTTCACCAGTAACATCTAGAATTGGAACTAAAGCTACATGAACAAATAATGTATTATCATAACCATCCTCCAATCTCATTTGCCTAATAGCCTCAAGGAATGGTAATCCCTCAATATCACCTACAGTTCCACCCACCTCAACAATAACTACATCAATACCACTCCTACTACCCACAAGTCTAATTCTACGTTTAATTTCGTCAGTTATATGTGGAACTACTTGAACACATACACCAAGATAATCCCCACGTCTTTCACCATTAATTACAGAACTATAAACTTGACCTGTAGTAATATTATTCTCTTTACTCAATTTTATATCTAGAAAACGCTCATAATGACCTAAATCTAAATCTGTTTCACCACCATCATCAGTAACGAAAACCTCACCATGCATATATGGATTCATAGTTCCAGCATCAACATTCAAATATGGATCTATCTTTATGATCGTGGGGGAGTATCCTCTAACTTGAAGTATCTTACCAATGGATGCAGCTACAACGCCTTTAGGGGGAGGATAATCCTCCTTTCCCCACGCTAGACAAAACACCGCCAGTAATGAAAATATATTTCAATCATTCACCCCCACAACATTGAAAAACTAATTTAAAACAAATATATAAAGTTGACATACATTCAAAAATGTAAATAGTTTTTAACCATACAAGACGTTTAAAGGTATTTCTATTATTTTTGGGAAGGAACGTTTATGATTTGAAGAATCAACTCTATTCTTAATTTTAATTACATCATCAAGATTCACATTAAGCCTAGAAGAAACTTCAATTGGACTTAAACCTCGATCTACAAGTAGATGAAGTATTGGATCAATGAATTGATAAGAATATCCAAGTTCATTTTCAGCAAAATGATCAGGCCATAAAGCTGGGCTACTTGGCTTTTCAACAATCCTTTGAGGGACACCTAGAAAGCTTGCGAGCTTTCTAACTTGAGTCTTATATAGGGACCCTATAGGTAGGAAGTCGCATCCACCATCACCATATTTAGTGAAGTATCCAAGTAGAATTTCACTTTTATCACCACAACCAGCAACAATCCAACCCTCAAGATTAGCGAAATAGTAGTTTATACACATTCTAATTCTAGCCCTCAAATTTCCAATGGCAAGTTTAGATGGAGGTCCAAAACAACTTAGGGGATCATAAAAAGCTTTAACAATAGGTTTTATATCTAAAACTCTATATTGAATCCCCAAATTCCTAACAATCATCAAGGCATCATCAAAATCAACTTTTGGAGTGACATCAGAATCTGGAAGAAGTAAACCTAAAACCCTTTCAGGTCCCAAAGCCTTTACACATAGATAAGCTACAACAGATGAATCTAAACCACCACTTAAACCCACCACCACACCCCTAGCCCAATCTGGAATGAAAGACCTAATACCATTACAAATATATTCGGAAACTAAACTCCAATTTAAATTCATCATAAAAATTTACACCACTAGAAAATAGGAAATTGAAAATAAATCTATTATCAACTTTGAAGAACATCCGATAAACGTCCAAGAACCACTATACCTTCACCGGGAACTATATCGAAAACATATTTACTCATATCAATCGGAGACCACCTCATTTTACGTGCATATAACACTCTAAACAATTTATGTCCAACTTCCAATATATCCAAGACAATTATACCTGAGGAAATAAATTCTTCAACACCATACCTACTAAGGGAAGTTGAACCACTAGGTATATCAGCAGTTAAAAGGGTTGTAGAACCTATTTCCTCCTCAATATAACTAACAATCTCCCTCACATATTCTCTAACCCACAAGAGATCTCCAACTCCTTGAGCAAGAGATGAAATTGGATCTAAAACAAGTCTATCAATCTTCTTCTTACCAGTATACTGCAATATATGTTTAACAAAAGATTTTGACTCCTTCCCATGCTTTAAATCTTCAGTTTTCAATCTAATTTCAAAGGGTATAAAGTTTCCAGACCTAATATACTGATTAAAATCCCAACCAATATTTAATGCACCAATTAAAACATTTGATATACGATCATCAAAAGAAATATATACACAAGTTTCATTACGCTTTAAACCATGCAATAGATATTGAAGAGACATTATAGTTTTTCCAGTACCAGTTCCACCAGCAATTAAATAAGTTCTCCCCTTAATAAAACCTCCACCAATAATATCATCAAGCTTTGAAATACCAGTTGAAACTCTTTCAAGCATATTAAACACCATGACAATAAAACATATACAAAAGCAAAATTTAACTCTTTTCAAAATAATTAATTAATGGCGGATGAAGAACGCAACCTATTGAGTGAAAACGATGAAACTCGATGGGCGGGCTGACGCCAAAAATAATGGTAGGTGATGTATATAAAGAGAATGGAATTAAAGGGGGAATTGGTAGTAGAAGCATCTATTGAAACCCTTAGAGAAGCTGCAAAAATAATGTTTGGAGCATCATTAAAGGAAGAAGTGGATAATGGGAAAATAATATTTACATTTGAAACAGTAGTATGCCCACCAAGAATAATAGTAGAAGATATTGGTGAAGGAAAATATAAGGTTACATGCCAAAGTAAATGCTCCATAAGTCAATGCCCATACTGGCAGAGATGTATAGAAGTAGATAACGAAAGATTAAAAGCTTATGAAATAACCTTGAGAAAACTCATTGGAGATAAAGCTATAAGAGAAACAAAATATAGGTGGACCCCTGAAAGGATTAAGGAAGAAGAAATGGAAAAGATAATAGATAAGTTGATTAGGAGAGGTGAAGGGTGATAAAATGCCATTAACAGTGGTTGTTGGAGGATTCTTTGGAGATGAAGGAAAGGGGAAGATAGTATCATACCTAGCATTAAAAGATAAAATAGATATAGCAGTTAGAACTGGATCAGTAAATGCTGGACATACAGTCGTATGGAATAACAATACATATAAGCTTAGGATGATGCCAAGCGCCTTCACATATGAAAAAGCAAGACTATTAATAGCAGCTGGAGCAAACATAAATGTAAAGATATTACTGGAGGAAATAGAGCTAACGAAAACCCATAATAGAATTGGAGTAGATGCACAAGCATCAATAATAGAAGAACACCATATACAAGAAGATAAAACAGATACACACCTATCAAAAAATATAGGTACAACGGGGCAAGGTGTTGGACCTGCAATAGCAGATAGAGTTAGAAGAAGATCAAAGTTAGCAAGAGATATCCCAGAATTAAAACCATATATAACTGATGTAGCATTAGAAGTAAATAGAGCATTGGAAGATGGAAAAAAGGTGATAATTGAAGGTACACAAGCAACATTCCTATCCCTATATCATGGTACATATCCCTACGTAACTGGTAGAGATACAATAGCATCAGCAGTATGTAGTGAAGTTGGTGTAGGACCTAAAAAGGTTGATGAAGTCTTAGTAGTATTTAAATCATATGTAACAAGAGTTGGAGAAGGACCATTAGAAAACGAATTAACACCAGAAGAAATTGAGAAGAGAGGATGGATTGAGAGAGCTACAGTAACGGGAAGAATTAGAAGAGCAGCTCCCTTCAACATAGAATATGCTAAGAGGGCAGTAATGCTTAATAGTGCAACACAAATAGCGATAACAAAATTGGATTCCATATTCCCAGAATGTAGAGGTATAAGAAGATATCAAGATTTAACTAAAGAAGCAAAACAATTCATAAGGGAAATAGAAGAACAATTAAAAGTGCCTATTACATTAATTGGAACAGGACCTGAAGTTTATGATATAATAGATTTAAGAGAAGAGGGTGTATATTGAAGTATCCAATAGTGGGAGTAGGTGGAATACTAATAGAAAATGGAAGAATATTATTGATAAAAAGGGCTGCTGAACCAAATAAGGGTTTATGGACTATACCTGGAGGAAAAGTTAAACTTGGAGAAAACATTAAAGATGCTTTGAAAAGAGAAATTCTTGAAGAAACAAAATTGGAAGTTGAAGTTCTAGATTTAGAAGACATATATGAATTAATTATAAAGGATGATGAAAAAGTAAAATACCACTACATAATACTGGACTATAGAGTGAAAAGGATTAGTGGAGAACCAATGCCATCAACAGATGCATTAGATGTAAAATGGTTTTCAAAGAAAGAACTAGAAAATATAGAAACAACGGAAACAACAAAAAAAATATTGGAAAAATTAATTGATAGAGGAGAGATTTTCTAAGAGTACATGTATAGGGCATTGAATATTAATTTGAAGGTTGCATGCGTTTGAGCTCTGAATTGTGGTCTAAAGGCATAGAGAATAGCTTTACCCTTACCTTCTTTAGCAACTATTAGAGCAGGTTTACGTGACAAGTAGCTTTCACCAATAAGCCAACCACTAGACTTTATATCCCTCTCAGGGTAGGTTACTGGAGCTTCATATTGTTCACTATAGAATGTTGGTAAAATCTCTATTATCGGACTATCATAGAAGAAGACTTTTGAAGATCTTGGCATACCATAACATAGTGGATGCGTAATATCAACGTTAACTTTGAGGACGGAACCAGGACAGAAGAAGGTCTTTGGATCAAGATTCTTAGCCACATTATTCAACTTTAACTTTAAAGTTTCAATAGCAAACTCACAAGCATTATTAAAGGTTAAAATGGTTCCACCATTAACAACAAATTCCCTAACTTTCTCAACACCATCCTTCTTAATTCCACTCATATATTCTGGAGGTATTGGAGGTAGGAAGACAGGTCTCTTAAATCTTTCAGTTAAAGCCTTCTCCACAGCTTCTTTACTTTCACCTAAAATTATTGCAGTACTATCATCTGCAAAAATCAGTACATCAATTTTCTTAGTTAGTTCACCACTTTTAATATCATTATCCATTACCACCTGCACTGGAAATCTAAAGTGTTCAAGAAGCCATCTAGTCCAACCTTCATCCATATTTCCACCATAATATCTCTGGTATATTCCAATCCTAGCAGGCTTAATTTCAACAATATCAACATTTAACTCTGAAGTCAAAGAGTAAACTGGAATATGAAACTCCTTAGAAACTTCATTAAGCTTATCCCAAACATTCTCTTGAACTGGAATGTAAAAAGATCCCACTGGAAGTATAATACCACTAGAAACATTTACATCCTTCAAAACTCTGTAAACTTTAAATCCAGAAGCCAGCAAAACGTTAACTGCTGCAAATGTATCATTAAATCTACAATCCATCAAATAACCAAATTTTGAAGGTTCTATAGGAATTGAGGGATAAACAACATCACCAATAAGTTCAAACTCTCCATCAAGCTTCTCCTCAACAATATCAACATTCACACCCATGTAATCTGGGATAGTATAACTTGCAACATCATATGGTCTAATTGGAGTTCCATCACGTGCACGAGTCCACTCATTATCTGGATACTCAGTCTTCTCCAAAACATATTTTACAAAAGACCTCTTAGGTTGACTTGTGAAAATCACGTAAGTTCCAGCAGGATAAATTTTATTACCCACTTTGAATGGTTTCTTAGCTACATGTACTTCAACATCCAATTTTCTAAATAAATCTATCATTTTCAACGCTGTATTTGGATCATGTTGATCATCCAATGAGACTATAAAAGCATATGGTGATTCATTTAATCCTTTTTCAATATTTCTCTTCGCCTTCAAGTACATGTTGTAAAGTATGGTGTCTTTCATTTTTGCTGCTAATTCCAGTGCTGCCATGTTTGATACAAATTGTTGTTTTACTATGTCTTTTAGTCTCCACCAACCCCCTGGCCAAGGATTGGGGAAGCTATACTGCTTTTTGTCTCCCACTCTCCCCCTATGTCCTGTAAGTTGGTGTTTGTGGACGTATATAGGTGTGGCTATTTTTACACTAGCAGATTCTGTAAGCATAGCACAAATATTCATCATATTAGCCAAATTTAGGAAGGATGCAGTCCATTCAGCGGTAAAGGGTGGACCACTCTCAACACCTTGACACCCGGCTTCTTCAAGTTTTACAGCCATAAATCCACCAAACCATTGATGTTCACGATAAACCAATGGATCTATCTCAGGACATATGGGATCATACCATGGTGGTATATAGAGCCTAGCTCCATAGCTACCCATGTGGTGATTATCAATGTATGCTTGAGGCATCCACTCTTTATATATAACCTTAGAAAACATTTGAGATTCCTTTTGAGTTAATGCAATAGCATCTCTATTATTATCATGACCAGTATACTTGTGGTACAACCATGGAGGAGAAGTACCTTCATATTCAGTTCCCAAATACTTATAATACCAATCTACAACCATTATTTGACCATCAGGATTGAAACATGGAAATAGGAGTAGTATAACGTTATCCAGTATCTCTCTAACATTTTCATCATCACTAGTAACTAGGTGATAAGCTAATTGCACAGCCATTTGAGTTCCACCAACTTCAGTAGCATGTAAACTATTGGTTATCGCAATAACAGCCTTACCCTTCTTAGCTAAACTTAAAGCTTCTGAATCCGTTAAACCCTTTGGATTTGCTAAAGTATATGATATACGTCTATACTCCTCAAGTTTCTCAAGATTTTCTGGAGAGCTTATATAAGCTAGTATAAATGGATTGCCCTCAGTACTTTTACCAAGCTCTACAACCTTAATCCTCTTAGACCTTTCAGCTAGAAGATAGAAGTATTCAACGATCTTATCCCAACGTGCAAGCTTCCTATCTTCACCAATCTCAAAACCAAAGAATTCTTTGGGGGATGGTATGCCCTCCGATGGCATATTTATCGATAAATTATATATCTAAACTCTTTTTAAGCTTATTACTTGATTGGAATTTATTAGTTATTGTAACGTATATTATGAATGGTAGGGAGAGAAATTGGAAGATAGTTTAAACCATTATAGTAAAACAATATTGAGGAAACTAAGTGAAGCAGGAGTGAAAATTGGAGATAGAATAAGAGTGGCAAATAGATCTAATATTTATGAAGGAATATTAATGCCAAGACCAATACTAGGAGATAAAGAAAGCATTGTTATAAAATTGTCTAATGGATATAACATTGGAATAAGAGTAGATGAAGATACTGTAATAGATAAGATTGAAGAGAAAACAATTTCAATGGAAGTAAAGAGTAGATGTATGGAAACATATAGGGATAAACCAAGGGTATATATTATTGGGACTGGAGGAACCATAGCAAGCAGAGTAGACTATTTAACTGGAGCAGTATATCCAGCATTAACTCCAGAAGAACTATACCAGTTAATTCCAGAGTTAAGTGATATAGCAATCTTAGAATCAGAATCATTATTCAATATTTTTAGCGAAGATATGGATCCAAAAAAGTGGGAAAAAATCTCTGAAAGAGTTTTTGATAAGATTGTGGAGGGATATGATGGAATAGTTATACCCCATGGAACGGATACAATGGGTTATACAGCTGCAGCCTTAAGTTTTTCAATTAGGAATCCACCAATACCAATAGTATTAACTGGAGCGCAAAGATCTTCAGATAGACCATCATCAGATGCATATATAAACATGATATGCGCCACCATAACAGCATCAAAAGCACCATTCGCAGAAGTAACTGTAGTTATGCATTCCACATCCAATGATGAAACATGTATAGCACATAGAGGAACAAAGGTTAGGAAATGCCATACAAGTAGGAGAGATGCATTTAAAACAATAAATGCAAAACCCATAGCAACAATAAATCCAAATGGAGAAATAATAATGCATGTAAAAGACTATAATCCAAGAAGGAGAGACATTGAAGGAGCATCATTAGAAGCAAAATTCGATGATAAAGTTGCATTAATAAAAGTTTATCCTGGAATGAATGATGAAATAATACACTACTTAATAGATAAAGGATATCATGGAATAGTAATTGAGGGAACTGGATTAGGACATGTACCGCAATGGATTATCAATGCATTGAAAAGAGCTATTGAAAATGAAATACCAGTAGTAATGACTTCACAATGCCTCTGGGGAAGAGTAAACATGAATGTATATAGAAGAGGAGTAGAATTACTAGAGATAGGCGTAATACCAGGACAAGATATGCTACCTGAAACAGCATTAGTAAAATTGATGTGGACTCTAGCTAAAACAAGAAATATGAGTGAAATAAGAGAGATAATGCTCTCCAATATAGCTGGAGAGATAAGTGTGAAATCAGAATATGAGGTGTAGATCTATGGTTGAAGAAAAGAATTACAATTACTATGAAGAATTAGGTGTAAAAATAGGATTAGAAATACATCAACAATTAAATACCAAACATAAACTATTCTGTAAATGTCCAACAAAACTAGTTGAAGATGAAGAAAACATTAAGAAAACCGTTAAGAGGATTCTTAAGCCATCGAAAAGCGAACTTGGAGAAATAGATCCAGCAGCACTCTTTGAATACATGAAACATAAAGAGTATATATATGAAGCTCCTGAAGAAGCTTCATGTCTAGTGGAATTAGATGAAGAACCACCACACGATCTAAATGAAGAAGCATTAGAAATAGCATTAGAAATAGCATTAATGCTTAAATCAAATCCAGTGGACGAAGTACATGTAATGCGTAAAATAGTGATAGATGGTTCCAATACCACTGGATTTCAAAGAACTGCAATAATAGCTATGGGGGGAATAGTAAAAGATGAAGAGGGAGATATAGGAATAAAAACCATATGTCTAGAGGAGGAAGCAGCTAGAAAGATATCTGAAACAGAAGATAAAGTTACATATAGACTTGATAGACTTGGAATACCGCTAATAGAAATAGCAACGGAACCAACAATAAAAACACCACAACAAGCAAAGAGAGTAGCATTAAAAATAGGTAGAATACTAAGAGCTACAGGAAGAGTGAAGAGAGGTATAGGAACTATAAGGCAAGACCTAAATATATCCATATCAAAAGGTGCAAGAATAGAGATAAAGGGTGTACAAGACTTAAATTTAATACCGAAAATCATAGAGTATGAAATAGAGAGACAGAGGAAATTACTAGAGATAAGAGATGAACTAAACAAGAGGAAAGTAAAATTAGAAGATATAGAGGGGAAGATAATTAAAGTAACAGATATATTCAATGAAACGAAATCAAAACTTATAAGGAAAGGATTATCTGAAGGAAAAGATGTTTACGCAGTAAAATTAAAGGGATTTGCAAAACTATTGGGTATGGAGATACAACCAAATAGGAGATTAGCCACAGAAATGTTGGAAAGAGCAAAATTAATCAGTGGTATAAAGGGGTTAATTCACACAGATGAATTACCGGGTTATGGTATAAGCCAAGAAGAGGTCGCAAAATTAAAGACGTATATGGAGGCAGATGATGATGACGCCATAGTAATGGTTATTGGAAACCTTGAAGAAAGTGAAAAAGCTTTAAACGCTATTGTACAAAGAGCTAAAGAAGCAATTATAGGGGTACCAGAAGAAACGCGAGCAGCAAATGATGATGGAACAACGAGATATAGTAGACCAATGCCTGGAGCTGCAAGAATGTATCCAGAAACAGATATAAGACCAATATCAATAACAAAAGAATTAATAAAGAAAATTGAAAGTATACTACCAGAACTTCCAGAAGACAAAATTAAAAGATATATTGAAAAACATGGTCTCAGCATTAAGCTAGCTGAAGAATTAATAGATTCTGAAATGGATGAATTATTTGAAGAAATAGTGAACAAATACAATGTTAATACAACTTTAGTAGCATCTACATTAGTATACACTATGAATACATTGAAAAATGAAGGTATAGATATAGGCAGGATAACCAAAGATAAAATAATGGATTTATTTAGTTATGTAAGTAGAGGAGACATAGCAAAAGAAGCAATACCAGACATACTTAGATATTTAGCGCAAAACCCAGCTATAAACGTTGAAGAAGCCATCAGAAATCTAGGTAAAGTTAAGATGACCATAGAAGAACTAGAAGAAATAGTGAAAAAAGAAGTGGAGAAAGCTGAAGATATAATTAGAAGTAGGGGTATGGCTTCAATGAGTATATTAATGGGTAGGATCATGGGGATTGTTAGAGGTAAAATAGATGGTAAGATAGTAAGTGAAACTGTTAGAAGAATTTTAGAGGAAAAGATGAAATCATTTAAGACCTAATTTATCAGGTAAATATTTATCAACAACATATGATAAACCATATCTACTAAAGCTTTGCTGCTCAGCTTTACGCTTCAACCTAATAAATTCATCGATCTCCCTAGACCAGAATGGATCTCTATATCTTGGATCTCTCCTCAAAACTTCAAGTCTAGCCATATCCCTATCATCCATAGGCTCCGTGGGAAGTTTATACCTAGTTATATCCGTTGCCCAAACACCAATCCACTTAGCATCTGGAGTATTCAATTCAGTGATATGAGCAGCATTAGCTGAACCAGAAATTATAACCATAGCTATATGCATACCCCAAGGATCAGCATCAGTCAATATATAAACTGGTAATCCAAGTTCCACATTAAGCCTCCTAATAAATCTACGGGTAGATCTAGGTGCTTGCCCCGCTGTATGAATCAATATTGCATTAAACCTCTTATGAACTTTCTCCGCAATGAATCTTGTAAAGAGACCTCCAGTTTCTATAGCTATAACCTTATCAGCACTACAATCAATAAATTCAGCTGATAAAAGTGATGGCCCTATCATCATCCCATCGGGATGTGAAGATAAATTAACCCTCTTACCATAATAATCAGGATCTGGATGTGTATATTCTATAACTAAATCTCCAAAAACTGCACTACGTTCTTCAGGGTATATCATGAAATCCTCTCTTGGAATTCCAAGTACAGTTTCAAGATCTGAAACTATCTCATTAGATTCATGCTGATCCTTAAACTCTATTCCGAAGGCCTCTGAATTATAGTATAAGTCCCTAAGAGTTGTTGGTTGATTGGCAATTAAAGATTTATAAGCGAAAAAGGCAACCCAAACAAGTTGTGTCAATGAACCTATTTGACGAATATTAGCTCCACTTCTAACAACAGTTTTATCTCCCAAAATGAATTGTTTTAATTCATCATCATAAACAATGTTATTTAATGTTCTACTCTTCAATCTAACCCTTGGAAATTCACCTCTAGAAATTTGTTCATATAATTCTAATCCAAACTCTCTTAACCTAGCTAAAACTTCTTCCCTCTTCATCTTTTAATCCTCCTCAAAAGCATATTAACGTCTATAGATGAAGGATCTTTACCTGCAAGTTCACTTGCAAATTGAGCTATTTTAGGCAGGTATTTCTCTAATACATGAACTCTACGCTCCAATGCAATTCTACGAGCTTTACTAGTTAAATATGATTTAAGCTTTCTAGCACAAGTCTTAATTGCCCATTCAATTTCATATGCAACTTCAGGTATATCTGCAATAAACTCTTTACCCACAGTCTTATATGGAATTTTAGTTGAAACTATATGAACTAAAAAGGCTATTGGCATATTTAAATCAAGTTTATACCTATTCCACTTAATGGATTTAATAACCTTAAAGGAAACGTCACTTGCAGTATCATAGAGAAGTGGAATCTTATTAGCATATCTGTATAGATTTATTTCACCGGGTTTTGGAGGTTGTATACCACCACCATAAGCTATTGCAGCTTCAACTATGAATGGATGACCTGAATATGATGATGGTTTACGTTGAACAGCATAAACAAATTCAGGTTTAAGTTCTTTCTCAATACCTTTAACGAGTAGATTTGGACCTATTGGTGAAAGACATGATGCATCTGGAGGTAGGAAATCATCATATTTCTTCATGGCATTGACAAGTCTAACAATCTCATCAGAAGATAGATCCCTAGGGTTCTTCTCAGGGTCTATATTAGCATACTTCAATAGATCATATGCAGTCTTCCTACCAACCCTATGAAAATTATATGATAGGAATTCAACCATCTTTTCACTTCTCGTCCTCTTAATTAACCTTTTAATTAATTCAACATCAACACCCTTAGGATGTGGTAAAACCTCTTTAGGTATATTTGGAAGTTCATCAGTAACCCTTAGAAACTTATAATAAACCCCCTCAGGAGTTATAAAGGATATAGTGGCATATGGAAGTATTATTGCAGTCTGCTTAAAATAGTCTATGATCCTACTCTTAGCTCTAGAGTAATCACCTTCAAATTCAAATTCAACAATAGTACCATGCCAATATAATGGATTTGGAAGACTCTTAATCCCTCCACGTAGAAGTATAGGCTTATTATATTGTATATCTATCATAAGCTCACATTGATATTTCAATGGGCCACCAGTAGAACTAACAACTTTAACAGAACTATGGGTTGTTATCTGCCCATATAATATGGCCATTTTACCTCCAAGACCAAACATACCCCTACTCTGCCTCAAAACATACTTAGAACCAAAAAGTATCTGTCCAAAAGCTAATGGAATATAATCTTTAGGAATCCCACAACCATTATCTTCAACCCTAATCCTATATACACCAGTCTTCTCAGTTTCAGTTAAACCCACATAAACATTAGGTAAAATCCCATGAGTTTCACAAGCATCAAGAGAATTCTCCACTAATTCACGTATTATGGTGTATGTAGCTCTAACAGGATTATCAAAACCTGCAATCTCCTTATTACGATAGAAAAAGTCTGCTGGACTTATAGCTTCATAAACTTCCTTAACACCTTCAGACATTATATATCTAATAAATCTATGTAGCTAAAGTCTAATTAAATGTGTTTCTAAAATCCTTTTTCTCCCATAATTCAAACTCAAATTTTTTAAGCATCCTCTTCTCTCTATCCAAGAAATTATATACAGAACTATGAGGCTTACCGGAGGCAAGCATTTCAATAGCTCTTCTAACTATCATAACATTTTCATATGAACCTATAACTGCAACATAATTTGAATAAATGGAGAGATAAGTGTCGGTATACTCTTCAATTATCTTCCTAGTTTTACCATTTTCACCAATAATTCTACCTTTAACCCTCATAAGATGATTCTTTGATGAACCAACATAAAATGTTAAATCAATAACATCTAAAATAATATTGTCATCAAAAAGTCTAAAAGCTCTTTCAGGACTAAAACCATACCCCATAGCCATAATGATATTCTTAGCTTTCATAACATTCTCGTATGTAATAGAATTAAGATCTGCTTCAATAATTACAGAATTAGAAGATGAATCAATAAATAACTTTACTCCAGTTCTACTTTCAATATAGGATTTAGTAGAACCTCCTTCACCAATTATAACACCAATTCTATCGGGAGGTATAGGTATGTATTCTCTAATCATCTCTTTACACCCTTCACCCATGATAAAGCCTCTTCTAAATCAGGAGTATCAACACCTATATCTGAGAAAAACTCCAATAAATTATTAATATCTCTAACTAATAATTCTTCAGCCATTGGATGACTTAAATCAACTGCTTGACCAAAATCTATTAAAACAGGGGAATCATTAAAAACCATAATATTGTATTCACTTAGATCTCCATGTACAAGTCTAGCATCAACATAAAGCTTCCTAACATAATCCATTAAAACGTTAAAGAAGGAATCAACATTTAGAGGTATATAATCCTTTAATAATGGAGCTGGAACACCATCAACACCAATAAACTCCATAACTAGAACATTGCCTTTAACGGTTATCGGCTTTGGAACTCTAACACCAACACCATAAGCCTTAGATAAATTTGAATATTCTTTCCTAGCCCAAACATAAATTATATCTCTAGTCTTTCTACTAGAAACCTTAAATCTAGGGTCACCAATAATATACGTTAACATCCCCTTCCTAAACTCAGAAGTTGAAGTTAAATATATCTTAACAGCTAAATCTAAACCATTACGATCCCTAGCAAAATAAATTCTAGCTTCCTTCCCAGAATTAACTACACCATACATTACATCTATAAAACCATTATTGATTAAATCATATAGTATCATTAGAGTAGAATAATCAAAAACTTCCTCTACAGTTTCAAAGAATTCTGAATCTTTAATTTTCTTCCTCCTAAGATCAATCTTATGAAGTTCATCTTTTACACGATCAATATCCCAACTCATAAATAAAACCTATAACTTCAATGAATCAAGATCTAAATCCTTAGGTAAAAGACCTTCATCCTTAAGCTTTTTAATTTCATCCCTCTCATATCTCCAAACAATATCACCCTTAGAATCCGGTTGAAAATCCCAAGGAACCACAGCTACAATATCACCCTCCCTAAACCATAATCTCTTACGATATCTACCAGGGATTCTACAAATCCTAACATTACCATCAACACATTTAACCCTAGCCCTATCAAAACCCAAAAAGTTGACAATAACCCCTAAAATTTCACCTTCACCTAAAGGTCTAAGTTTAACCTCGCTATTCTCACCAGCCTTCTTACTCATGAATATCATATACTAATTGTTAAGAGATGAATAAAAGGTTAATGTTTAAAGGTTTCAACTTTGGAAATTATAATGATTTTACCATCAACAACCATAAATTTAACATGGTCTCCACATTTAACATTAAAAGCTATGGGTTTATAGGCTTGAAAAACTTCACCAATGGAATTAGAGATCTCAACCAAATTATCTGAAACAGATTCAATTAAACCTTCAGGAAGCTCATCCCACCTATATAGGATGTCAATTTTCTTTGACCATCCATCTTTATAATTTACTGAGAAATGAGAATTAGAATTAAGATCATAGAAAGAGAATTTACCATTCTTAAAACCATCATACCTAAGAATTCTACCATTAAAATTCAGAATATCACCAAAAGTAAATTTTGGAAGTCTAACAGAAATAGAAAGTCTAGAGATTTTAGAACCCTTAGAACCATTAAAACCAATAACTTTATGACTCTCTTTAATAAAAGCTCCAAAATTAATTCGAATACTATCAGCAACCTTCCTAGCCAATCTAAAACTATCAAATTTATAATCTAACCCCCCGCGAACATACTCAACCTTATAATTAGAGGATCCTCCTCTACCAAACTCCCTAAAAAGAATATTTCTAACAATTTCATCAATACATTTAATTTCATGATCATTAAGCATTCTACCATCAGCTCTCACTTGAACTATAGATGAAAAAACCCCTGAAGCCAATCTAGAACACTTTGGACAAACAGTACGCTTAATAGAAATTTCAACCCATAATTCCTCATCATAATCTGGTATATTCACATTTACACTACCATGAGCACGTACTAAAACTGAAATTTTACCACGACCAATTCTTCTAGCTTCAGAAACTGAGAAAACCCCTACACCATTCAATTTAACATATTTCTCAACAAAATCCATAGCTGAAGCTAAAAGAGCATCTTCAACTTTATTTGACATAACCCAAGTTCCATGAAGCTTATAAGATCCGCATACACTACAAAACTCCATAATTAGATCTCTAGGTACAGAAATTAACCTATTCCTAGTTTTATAACAATCCCAACACATATTATCCACTAAAGGCATATTTGGAGATTCAAATTTACCACAAATACAGCAAAACCTAGTCAATAAATCACCATAAAATTAATTTCTAGAGGATTATCCTTATAAATTGTGCGTGAGGTTGACCGCCAATAAATACTATAGCATCCTTATGGATTAATCCAGCTTCCAAAGCTAGTTTAACTATATTAGAACCAATAATATTTCCTATGGAAGCAGATTTAAGATATTCTAAAGCTCCATCAGAATCTAAGAGCATACCACCATAAAACTCTCTATTAACAGTAATCTTCAAATCCCCACTTTGAAAACTCATACCTAGAATCTCAGCATCACATGCAACAACAACAAAATCCTTTCCATACCGCCAACAATTAACATAGAATTTCCCCTTTAAATTCTCACTCAAATTTAACACCTAACCACTAATACTACTTCTAGCTCCACAAGCTGTGCAAACAAGCAATAAAACCCTACGTTCCTTCATTAAATATGTATCCTTTGAATTGCAAACTGGACATATAACGTACTTTTTGGCATACTTTAATAAAACATTATTTATGGTTGAACTATCATATCTACCATGTAGAATAAGCTTATCACCTTCAATATCACCAGCAGCACCAATCTCCTTAGAAAGAAAACTAACAACATGTTTAACATCTCTATTAAGATAATCAACAACATTCATAAAGTTACTAATAAAAGTTCTACCACCAATTATTGAAACATTAATCTGAGGAAGATTAAAAACACTTTTAACTCCAATCACCGATGGAACTTTAGACAAAGCCCTATTCAAAAGCTCTTCATAACTATACTCACTTATCCTCTTCAATAAGATCACTCCACCCCATATACGGAAACATTAAACATAAAGTTTTCTATATAATGTAATGGTTGACGGTGAAAACAATGCAATATAAGATTAGGGGGAAATCCATAGTAACCATGGGGAGTAAAGGGATAATTAAAGATGGATATATAGTAATTGAAGACGGATATATAGTGGATATTGGTGAAAGTAGCAAAATAAAGGCTGAATACCATAGGTATGATGAAATAGATGCAAGAGATTGTATAATAATTCCAGGATTAATAAACACCCACACACATATGGCAATGAGCTTACTTAGAGGTTATGCAGATGATCTACAACTACATGAATGGCTTGAAAAATGGATATGGCCTCTAGAAGCAAAAATGAATGATAGAGATATATACATTGGAGCTAAACTTTCAGCTATAGAAGCCATTAAAAGTGGTACAACAACTATATGCAGTATGTATCACTATAAACATGAATACAATGAGGTAAAAGCAATACAAGAAACTGGGCTTAGAGGGGTAATATCACATGTATTCTTCGATTGGAGGATAAACGAAGATTACAAGTTAATGAAAGATTTAGTGGAGAATTGGCATGGGAAAGAGAATTGGAGGATAAAGGTAGCAGTATCCCCACATGCACCATATACCGTAAGTCCAAAAAACCTATTGGAAATAAAGGAGTATGTAGATGGATTAAATGAGAATTATAGTGGTGAAGAAGAGGTTATAATACATATACATGTGGCGGAAACTAGAGAAGAAGCAAAAATTGTAAGTGAAAAGTATGGTGTAGATACAAGTAAAGGGATATTTGAATACCTAAATCGAATAGGATTCTTATCTGAAAACATACTAGCGGCACATTGCGTATGGTTAACAGATGTGGATATAGAATTAATGAAGAAAAACAGGGTTAAAGTATCACATAATCCAATAAGCAATTTAAAATTAGCATCTGGAATAAGCCCCATAAAGAAATTAGTTGATGAAGGAATAACAGTATCATTAGGGACGGATAGCCCATGCTCCAATAATACAATAGACATGTTTGAAACAATAAAGATTGCTGCATTACTACAAAAAGGGATTACATTAAATCCAGCGGTAATACCAGCAGTAAAAGCTCTTGAAATGGCAACAATAAATGGTGCAAAAGCCCTAAAATGGAGCAACACTATAGGAAGCATAGAAATAGGAAAGAAGGCTGATATAGTAGCAATAGAATTTAGGAAACCACATTTAACACCAATATACAATGAAATAAGCCATATAGTGTATGCTGTGAGATGTGGAGATGTAAAACATGTAATAATAGATGGAAGAATAATCATGGAGAATAGAGAAATTAAAACAGTAAATGAAGAAAGTACATTAATAGAAGCAGAAAAAGCTAAAGAGGAATTAATTAATAGGTTAAAGAGGTGAGAGAAATTCCAAAAATAAGAGATCTAAAATTAGCTGAAAAGGGGAAGAAGAATATAAGAATTGCAGAATCAAGAATGCCGGTTTTAATGAGTATAAGAAGGAAATTTGAAGAGGAAAAACCATTGAAAGGCATTAGGATATCAGCATGTTTACACGTCACAAAGGAAACAGCAGTATTAATTAATACATTGAAGACTGGAGGAGCGGAAATAACCCTAACAGCATCAAATCCCCTATCCACACAAGATGATGTAGCAGCAGCATTAGTTGAAGAAGGCATAGAAGTATATGCATGGAGAGGTGAAACGGAAGAAGAATACATGGATAATATAAGGGAGGCCTTAAAATTTAAACCTCAAATAACGATGGATGATGGTGGAGACATAACTGTTGAAGCCCATAAATTAGGATATGCAGAAAGTATAATTGGAGGAACAGAGGAAACAACAACTGGAGTTATAAGGATAAAAGCCATGGAAAATGAGGGGATACTAAAATATCCAGTGATAGCAGTAAACAATGCTAAAACAAAATATCTCTTTGATAATAGGTATGGAACAGGGCAGAGTACAATAGATGGGATAATGAGAGCAACAAACGTATTGTTAGCTGGCAAAAATATTGTAGTAGCTGGATATGGATGGTGTGGAAGAGGAATAGCTATGAGAGCTAGAGGTATGGGTGCAAATGTAATAATCACAGAGATAGACCCATTAAAAGCTTTAGAAGCAGTTATGGATGGATTTATAGTTCTACCAATGGAGAAAGCATCTGAAATAGGTGATGTATTCATAACTGCAACAGGAAATATCAATGTAATAAGGAAGGAACATATTATGAAAATGCGGAATGGAGCTATACTAGCCAATAGTGGACACTTTAATGTTGAAATAAATCTAAGGGATTTAGAGTCCATATCAATATCTAAAGAGAGAATTAGAGAAAACGTAGATGAGTATACTCTAAAAGATGGAAGGAAGATATACCTTATAGCTGAAGGTAGACTTGTAAACTTAGCAGCTGCAGAAGGACATCCAAGCGAAGTAATGGATATGTCGTTTTCAAATCAAGCATTAGCAGTAAAATACATAGTGGAAAATAAAGGGAAACTTAAACCAAAAATATATGAAGTGCCTACGGAAATAGATCAAATGGTAGCAAAACTAAAATTAAATACCATGGGAATAGTAATAGATGAACCAACAAAAGAACAAATTGATTATATGAGAAGATGGGAAGATTAAAAATATAGTGTTTAATAAGAATACTTGGGAGGCGGGAAAAATTCCAGAGAAAAATGAAAAAGAAGGTAAGGGGAAGATAAAGTCAATATCAGATTTACCTGGAGTTGGACATGCAACAGAACAAAAATTAATAGAAGCAGGATATAAAACTTTAGAAGCAATAGCAATAGCAACACCATCAGAAATAGCAGCAGCCACAGGATTGGGGGAGAAGGTTGCTCAAAAAATAATTGTAGCAGCAAGAGCAGCATTAGAAATAGGATTTAAAACTGCAGATACAATATATGAACAAAGACTAAAGGTGAATAGGATAACCACTGGAAGCAAAAACTTGGATAGACTACTTGGAGGAGGAATAGAAACACAATCAATAACAGAAGTTTTTGGAGAATTTGGAAGTGGAAAAACTCAATTGGCACATCAATTATCGGTAAATGTACAATTACCACAAGAAGCAGGAGGACTTAGTGGAAGAGCATTATACATAGATTGTGAAGGTACATTTAGACCTGAAAGAATAATATCTATGGCTATGGCTAAAGGATTAGATCCAAAAGAAGCATTAAAAAACATAATATTTGCTAGAGCATACAATTCAGATCATCAAATGCTATTGGTAGAGCAAGCAAAGGATATAATTGAAGAAAAGAATATAAAACTTATAGTTGTAGATAGTGTAACTGGACATTTCAGAGCAGAATATCTTGGAAGAGAAAGTCTAGCGGATAGACAACAAAAGTTAAATAGACACCTACATACACTGGCAAGGCTTTCAGATATATTCAATCTAGCAGTCTTCATAACGAATCAAGTAATGGCAAGACCAGATGCATTCTTTGGAGATCCTACAAGAGCTGTTGGAGGACATGTACTATTCCACGTTCCAGGAGCTAGAATATACCTTAGGAAGAGCAGTGAGAATAAGAGGATAGCTAGACTTGTAGATAGCCCATATCTACCAGAGGCAGAAGCAGTATTCCAAATAACGGAGGAAGGAATAGTAGATCCACATGAATAACAATAGAAAAAATAAAAAGCTAAAGCAATAGATTCTTAAATTGGCGATAAATAGTGTTGAAAACACATCTCTCAGATCTATTTGAGAGTAAAGGAGCAAAAATCATAGATTTCGTAGGATGGAAAATGCCACTATGGTTTACAAATATAAGTGAAGAACATTTAGCTGTAAGAAATAATGTTGGAATATTTGATGTATCACATATGGGAAGAATGCTAATAGAAGGGGTAGATTCAACGCAATTCCTAAACTATGTAACAACAAATGACGTGGAAAAGTTGAGAGTAAATAGAATGCACTATTCTCTCATATGCAATGAAAATGGTGGAATAAAGGATGATATAATGCTACAGAAGATATCTGAAGAAAAATATGTGTTAATATGCAATGCATCAAATAGAGAGAAAATATACAATTGGTTAATGCAAAAATCTATGGGATTCAATGTTAAAATAGAAGATGTAACTTTTGAAGTCCCAATGATAGCATTACAAGGACCTTACGCTGAAAAAACACTGCAAAAACTTGTGGATGTAGATTTAAGTAAAGTGAAATTCTGGAGGCTAACCACAACTAAGATCGCGGGGTATGATGTAATAATATCAAATTCTGGATATACAGGTGAAAATGGTTTTGAAATAACATTTTGGAGGATTCCCAGAAGTGAAATAGATAACTTCATAAAAGTTTATAATGAGATTATCAATGCGGGAAAAGAGTATGGATTAAAGGAATGTGGTTTAGGAGCTAGAGATACTTTAAGACTTGAAGCAGGTTTAGTATTATATGGAAATGATATAGATGAAGATACAACACCCTTCGAAGCAAAATTGGATTATGCAGTGAAAATGGAGAAAGACAAATTTATTGGAAAAGAAGCATTACAAAAACAATTGGAGGAAGGTTTAAAGAAGGTTAGAATTGGATTAATGATGATTGAGCAAGGGATACCTAGACCACACTATGAAATATGGTATGGAAATGAAAAGATAGGTATAGTGACAAGTGGAACATATTCACCATTATTAAAGGTTGGAATAGGAATGGGATATATAAAACCACAATATGATGAAGTAAATAGGGAAATTGAAGTATTGATTAGAGAAAGGAGAGTAAAAGCTAAAATAGTGAAATGGCCATTTTATGATGAGAGCAAATATGGTAGGGGGAGGACTAATGTCCCATAGCATCATAATAAAGGAAGACCTTTATTACACCAAAGATCATGAGTGGATTAAAATAGAAAATGGAAAAGTCAGAGTGGGAATAAGTGATTATGCTCAAAAGGAACTTAGAGATATAGTATATGTAGAATTACCAAAATTAGGGATAAATGTAAAACAATTTGAAAGACTTTGTAGTATAGAATCTGTGAAAGCAGTTTCAGATGTATATAGCCCATTAAGCGGCAAAGTTATAGAGGTAAATAAGAAACTTGAAACTTCACCAGAACTATTAAATGCAGATCCATATGGAGAAGGATGGATAGCAATAATAGAAGCAGAAAAATTGAATGAAGAATTAAAGAATTTGATGAATGCAAAAGAATACGATGCATACTTAAAAACACTAAAACACCATTAAACAACCCTTAAAATTTTTTCCTCCATATAATCAATTATAACTCTCCTATACCCCCTCAACTTAGCATCGATTTCATCATCCCCAGTATCAACATGCAGTTTACTTAAACTGGAAATCTTACTTTTAGTAGCAACAATAATTATATTATTTACACCAACCCTCTTAATAACTTCACTACTAATCTGTTGATTACCTCTACCAAAAATAAAGCCTTGACCACCAATTGGGGAAACAATAATATAAGCTCTACTAAACCTCCCAGAATCTAAAACTTCTATTATATCCTTCTCAGAGACATCTTTAGCCAATAATTTAAAGTTAACCATTAAATCAACTCCAAGCAGAGTCTTCTCTAAACCAAGTAGATCAGTTATAGCTTTAACAGTAGTTCCAGGACCCAATATATATAATGCATTAGGATCCATAGATTCTAAAACATATTTTGCAATAGCCTTTTGATTATCTAATTCACTATCAATGGGCATAGTTGGAGATTTAACCCCCTGAATATACCCTGGAATATATGGAACCAATAAATATCCATAAAGTTTTATGGAGAGCCTATTACATCTAAATGCATCTTCATCGACATCCATAACCTCGGCATGTTTAACTGGTAAACCATGTATAAGGAATTCTGAGACTACCTTAGCAGCATCCTCCACATTTACAGCGAAAACAGAAGAATACATTTTAACTCCAGCCGGAATCCCAATAACTGGAACACTTAGATCTATAGCGTTACAAATATCTCTAGCAGTTCCATCCCCGCCACAAAAAACTATTAGATTAACGCCTAAATCACGCATAATTTTAGCAGCTTTAATAGTATCTTCAGCAGTAGTTAAATCACCGATTTCACCAATAACAATAGGATTAAAACCAGCTTCAATAGCCTCATATTCACCCATAGATTTAGGATATGAAATTAATTCAAAGGATACATTAAGAGATTTTAAATGTTTAAGGAAAGATTTAGCTTTTTCAGGAGCTATAGGTTTAGCACCAAGTTCAATAGCCCTCTTTAAAGTTTCATATCCATCAGTACCCTTAAGACCTACACGTCCACCCATACCGGCAATAGGATTAACTATAAAACCAATCTTTTTTCTAATATTTACTTCACCCATCTTATACCCATCTCAAACACTTGATCCCCTATCTCCCAATTCTTCTCATAATATCCATCCATAGGTTTAGTAGAATCTATAATTAGATTTCTAACTCTAACTTCACTTAGTATGTAATGCTCCATACCCTTCAATAAACTTAAAGTTTCTGGATCATCAACACAAATATATGCATCTACATATGCATCTACAGGAAGATCGAGCTCCTTCCTCATAGATTGAAGCCTTCTAACAACATCTCTAGCAAGACCTTCAGCCATAAGCATTCTATCAACGACACAATTTAAGACAATTTCACCATACTTAAAACTACTAAAACCATAACCGGAAACAATCTTCACTTCAAAGTTTAAATCTCCCCTATCCAATTGAACTTCAACACCATCCACATTAATCTTCACAAAACCAATATTTTCAATTTCAAATTTCAATTTACCTGCATCCATAGATTGTATTTTATCAACTATTTTTGGAATTAAACTCTTATACTTTGGTCCAAGAGAAGAATAGTTTATGAAGACTTCATAAACCTTATACTTTGAAGATTCAGATAAAGGCATAATCTTTAAATCTTTAACATTACATTGATCAAGCAACACCCCCCTAAATAATTCAACACTTTTAATAACATCAATATCATCTGTGAATACTATAATCTCCCTCAATGGGTAACGTAATTTTAAACGTTTTTCCTGTCTAATCTTATATGAAGTTTCAACAATATCTCTAACTAAATCCATATACTTCAATAATGATTCATCAATAAACTTTTCAATAGGCTTCGGCCAATCACATAAATGAATAGTTTCAGGTAAACTGGGATCTGCAACTCTAAATATTGATTGATATAATTTCTCAGTTATGAAGGGTATTATTGGAGCTGAAAGCTTAAGAAGTCTTAGAAGTACATGATATAAAACTGCATAAACAGCATATTTACTCTTATCTTCACCTTCAAGCCAAATCCTCCTCCTAATAAGCCTAATATACCATCTACTCATATCATCAACTATAAAGCTCCTAATAGCCCTAGCCAATTCATGTATATGAAACTTCTCCATACTCAAATTACACTTCTTAACCATAAACTCAAAACAACTTAAAAGCCATAGATCTTCAGGTTGTAGATAATCACTAAGAGAATCTAATGTATACTTCTCTGGAGAATAGGAATCAAGATTCATATATAGACTTGCAAAATAATAGACATTCCACATTATAGTTAAAACCTTGTAAACCTCCTCTAATTCCTTCATGGAAAACTTCAAATCTTCCCATGGAGTACATTGAAGCTCATAAAATCTTAATGCATCCCTAGAAAATCTAGAGAAAACTTCCTCGGGAGCTATAACATTACCAAGAGATTTATGCATAGGTCTACCCTGCTCATCCAAAGACCATCCATGCATCAAAACCTTCTTATATGGAGCCATACCAAAACCAATATATCCACTAACTAGGAGTGTATAGAACCAACCTCTAGTTTGATCAGGACCCTCCAAAATAAAGTATGGAGGCCACCATTCTTCAAATTCTTCAGTGGAAACAGGGAAATTCAGAGAAGCCCATGGAGCAACACTAGAATCCATCCAAACATCAAGGACATCTGAAACTCTACGCATAATACCACCACACTTCCCACATTTCAATAATACTGAATCAATCCAAGGTTTATGGAGATCTTTAAGTTCAACGAAATTAATAGCCATACTCTTAAGCTCATTAAGAGAACCTATAACCACTATACTACCACAATTCTCACATCTCCATATAGGCATTGGTATACCCCAATACCTCTGCCTAGAAATAACCCATTCACGAACATTTTCAAGCCAATTTCTAAATCTATTCTTACCAGCCCAATCTGGAATCCATTCAACACGTTCATTCTCAGCTATAAGTGAACTCCTAATCTCAGGAACATTAATAAACCATTGTGTTGTAGCCTTTAAAATAAGTGGAGATTTACATCTCCAACAATGTGGATATCTATGAACAATCCAAGATTGATGAAACAATAAACCTTTACGCTTTAAATCCTCTATAATCTCAGAATTAGCTTCCCAAATACTTTTACCAGCATACTTTCCAGCTTCAACAGTAAAGATACCTCTATCATCCACTGGACATAAAATGGGAAGATTATACTTCAATCCAACAATAAAATCTTCTTCACCATGACCTGGAGCTGAATGTACGCATCCAGTACCCTCATCCATAGTAACAAATTCTTCACTTAAAACAACCCTATGAACACCTCTAAACTTTTGTTGAAGGGGAACTTCATCTAATAATGCTGGTACATATCTTAAACCTTCAAGAGAAGCTCCAGTAAATCTCTCTATAATATCATAATTCACTCCTACTTCATTAAACACAGCTTCACATCTAGCTTCAGCCAATATGTAAATTTCATTACCAACACGAGCCTTAACATAAACCTCCTTTGGATGAACCATAATAGCCACATTGGATGGAAGAGTCCAAGGCGTAGTAGTCCATATCAAAATATACTCATTACTTGAATTCTCCAATGGAAACTTGACGTATATAGATGGATCTCTAACATCACGATATTCATCAGTAACCTCATAACCTGAAAGAACAGTTTCACATCTTGGACACCAATGGAAAACCATATACCCCTCAGAGAGAAGACCACGTTCATACGCACGTTTAACAAGCCACCATGCAGCTTGAATATAATTTGAGTCAATAGTTCTATATGGATGATCCCAATCCATCCAAACACCGAGATTCTTAAATTGCCCCTCCATAATCTTCAGATTCTCCAATGCATACTTCTCACATTCCTCAATGAAATTGTCAACACCAAGCTTCTCAATATCCTTCTTAAACTTTAAACCAAGCTTCTTCTCAACCATAACCTCTATTGGAAGACCATGCATATCATATCCAGGTTGATCCCTAACATTATAACCAATCATTCGAAAATACCTTAGAAATGCATCTTTCAAAATCTTATTCCAAGCAGTACCAACATGAATAGGATTTGTAACGTATGGTGGGCCGTCTAGAAAGTATAATTTTGGTTTATCTTTAAGTCTACTCTTAACTAAACCATAAATGTTATTATCCCTCCAAAACTTGAATACATCTTCTTCAATTACAGACCCTTTATAATCTCTCTCAATAGTTCCAACAACACCCATAAAATTCACCATCCAATAGTGTAATCCTTAAAAACAGCATTGAAATATACTTTTCAAGATTTAAATTTGGCGTTGGGACATCCCCAAAACACCAATCATAAATAAACTAGAACATAATACATATAAAAGTTTTGAACATATATATCTACGGTTATTAAACTAGAAGGTGAAGTATTTGAAAAATGATTTAAAGAAGCTTATAAATATAAAAACTTTAAGAATAACTTTAAAAATTGTAACGTTAACATCAATATTCCTATTAGCTTTCCTAATAAGAATGCTACCAGTAATAAAGTATGGACCATACCTAAGTGAATATGATACTTACTATCAATATAGGATGACACAATACATACTAGACCATGGATTAACATCATGGTTTACATGGTATGATAAAATGAGCTGGTATCCAAATGGTAGAAATATTCCAGAAACATCATATTTAGGAGTACCATTAACAGCATCCATACTATACACAATAGCGAAGATACTTGGATTCAACATAGACTTAATGGAATTTTGTGCAATAATGCCAGCATTAATGGGTGGATTAACAGTAATAATAGCATATTTGATTGGTAGGGAAATTGATGGAGATGGAACTGGATTAATTGCAGCTCTAATACTCGCTACAGTTCAAGCATTTATGCAGAGAACTACAGCAGGATTCTTTGATAATGAATGTGTAGGATTTCTAGCTATGACCTTAAGCATACTATTCTGGATTAAAGCAATGAAAAATGGTAATATAGCATATGCCATATTAAGTGGATTATCATTAGCCTACATGAATATAACTTGGGGTGGAAGCATATACCTATTAAATCTATACGCGGTATATGCAATACTAATGATTTTATTAAAGAGGTATTCAAGGAAGCTATTGATAAATTACGTATTAACAATTGGAATAGCTATGATGATCTCATCACAATACCCATACTTTGCAAGAAAATACTTTATAAGCTATGCTACAATCATACCAATAACAACAACATTAATACTTACATTAAAAGATATAATGCAAAATGTTAAGGATAGAAATGCAAAAATCATTGGAATAGCCTTTGTAGTTACCATTGGGATTATAGGTGTAGCAACATTAGAAGGTTTAGGAATGCTATCATCATTAACTGGGAGAATAGCAACAGTAATAAATCCATTTCAAAGAACATCTATACCACTCGTAGAATCAGTGGCAGAACATCAAATGCCAACATGGAGTCAAATATACTATCAATATGGATTGCTAATACCATTAGCAGCTGCAGGATTATATCAACTCTGGAAACGTGGTGGAGAATTAGATATCTTCATTGCATTAGGAGGATTAACTTCAGCATACTTCTCATCAACTATGGCTAGGCTAATGATGCTTGCATCACCCTTCATAGCATTATTATCAGCACACTTAATAAACACATTATATACACAAAATATTGAAAGAATAATTGAGGAAAGGAAATATATTAAGAGGAGGAAGATGTATAGAGGGAGTATAAGAAGTAACGTAATAATACTAATAATTGTTTCAGCCACATTGATACTCCCAATCACAAGCTGGAGGAATTACGCAGCAACCCCACAGCAAATAGTTACATCTTCACTACCAATAAGTAATGAATGTACAGATTGGATAGAAGCATTATTATGGATGAGGAGCAATCTACCAAATGATGCAGTTGTAGCATCATGGTGGGATTATGGATATTGGATAACAGTTATAGCAAATAAAACAAGTGTAGCAGATAATGCTACACTAGATGAAGGGAAAATAAAGAGGGTTGCATTAGCATTCCTATCAAATGAAACGGAAGCTTTAAAGATATTTAGTGAAATGGGTGCAACACATGTAGTCGTCTTTGAAGCCTTCGATACGAATACTGGATTCCTATTTGCAGGTAGAGGTTGGGGAGATTTTGTAAAATCATATTGGATGGCTAAAATAGCTGGATTAAACGTTACAGACTACATGACATATAGTACACAATATGGATATGGGCTATATCTACCAACAGGTCCAAAGGCTAGTCAAGCAACCCTCTACAGATTAATCTTCAATACAAGAAGTGAGATCTGGAAGAGTTGGGGGATAAATATACCAAAACCAGAAAACTTTGAATTAATATTCCAATCATCCAATGGATATGTATTTGTATACAAGATAAAATATCAAAATTAAGCTTTAGATTCACTTTCTTCAGAAAGTTTTTTCATCATTCTCCTATAACGTCCATACTTATCTTCAGGTGAAAATTTAGGTGGATGTGGAATTTTAACAGTTCCACCACAATAAGGACATTTATCCTTTTTAAGGGTATAGGAACCACAAGAAACACATTTCCTTAATAGCCAAGGCATAATTAAATCTCAAACCCTCCTAAAACTTCCATGACCACCTAAAGATGAAATCTTATTTAAAGCTGCATCAACAGCAATCTTCAAAGCTTCTTCAGCAACCTTATAATCTTTAGCTGAAATATCAATCCTATATTTCGGTGCTCCAATAGCATAAATCCTATATTTCACACCCCTCATAGATTCAATGGCATTTTTAGCAGCATTTAAAGCTTCAATGATATGTAGAAGACCATCACTAGCATTAGAAGACAATTGTAATATTGCACTAACCTTAACTTCTTTAAGTTCAATATTATCTTTAGCTAAATCAACAATAACTTCAGCTAAATCCCTAGGTATCCCAGCATTAACTATTGGGGATAAACCAAATCTAGCAGCTTCCTCAAAGCCCGCTAAAACATCACCAAAATTCTCAATAAACTTCTCTACAACTTCAGATTTAATATCATCCAAACTCATACCAGTCTTCTCAGACAATAATTCAATAAGCTTTAAACCTCTATTAAACCTCTTCCACTCTAAAAGTTTATCCTTCCTCTCCTTATCACTAACCCTCCTAAGAGATAAATCCACATACTTCTTACTCTTATCAACCCTTATAACTTTCAAAACAACCTTCCTACCTTCTTTAAGATAATCACGTATATTATGAACCCACGTAGATGCAACTTCACCTATTGGAACGTATCCATTAACATTTGGATATTCATCTAAAGTTACATATGCACCTTTATCGAAAACTTCATTTACAGTAGCTATTACAAGTTCACCAACCTCAGGTAGATCTCTAACTTTAAATGACAATATTAACCCCTCAAATCCTACTCTAAAACCTTAATCAATCTACCCCTAACTTTAGCTTTACCACTACTAGGCTCAACTAAAACTCTACCACAAATATGGCATTTAACAATTGTTGAAGCTCTATCAAAAGATACTTGTTCATTACCACAATCAGGACAAGAAATTAAAATAAACTTACTATTAGGTTCAGGTGTTAAAATCTTCTTCTTTTTAACTCCAATAAGCAAGATCTCACCCCTTAATTTCAATTCGCTTCAATCTAATTCCAACTGTATGGAGAATGTGCCCACACTTTTTACACTTCAACTTTAAAACTTGCTTCTTCGTAACTTTAGCAAACCTCTTCTGCTCAGAAGCCCTCTTACTACCATAACCCTTATTCTTAGCTGTAAATCTCCTCTCACCTTGAGCAAGAGATCTACGTTGACCAGCTTTATAAAGTGAAACCGAATGCTCAGTATGTGAATTACATCTAGGGCAATATTTCATAACGGTTGAGGGAACCTTCATTTTCATCACCACTACTCCAATTTTTCAGCAACACCCTTTAAGATTAATGCTTCACTATTTATTAAAGGTATGTTAGCCACATCTTCAGGTTCAAAGGGGCCATAAACCACTAGATCCACCCCAACAAATTCAGAAACACTTGCTGTAAAACGAACTAATATTCTTTTTGTAATAATATCTAGAGATTTAATTGAGGAATTTAGTGATTGAAGAACTGTAGATATGGCTTCTTTAATCTTAACATATGCCTCTAATTCTTCATCTAAAAGTCCTTCTGGAGGAGTTATAGCACCAGAAAAGATGTGTTTAATCATCTTGTAAATTCTTAATTCAAAAATTGTAGATATCATCCTCATCGTTAAATCTAACTCATACTTTAACAATTCAGCTAAATCTTCAGGTGAAGACTCAATTTTATCCATTAACCCCTTAAAATACAATCTAACATTCATATAGAAATCCTTGGGTAAAGTGGAGAGAGAGTCAAATTCCAATTCCCTTTTTAAAGCTTCAATAATATCATTGTACATCTACTAAACCTCAATTAAAATATTAAGTTAACCATTTAATAAAGTTGCAGAACCTCTACATATAAGGTACATGGCAATAGTCTTAGGGAGAAGAACATCTTCATCCCTATAAGGCCCATAAAAATTTCCACCTATAAGGATCTTAGGCATATGAAAAACATGAATCTTAAAATCTTCAAAACCAAACGCGGAAGCATCAAAAATAGGTTGAAAATTATCTAAGAAGCCAATACTCATAGATTTAGCTATAAGCCCAGTTTTACCATGAATTGAAGATGGAAGCCTCATTAAACGCTTAATATCACTAGTTACACGTTCATCAATATGTATTACAACTCTATCTAAAAGCTTAGAAGCAAGTTTACCCCAAACCTTCATAGATAAACCATTTATAATAGGCCATTTTGGAGGAGAAGATTCAAAGGAAGATAAAATTAAACTTCTATTCTCATACACAATTCTACCAATTCTTTCACCTAAAATAAGCTTCAAATCGCTAAGGGAAGCGGAACATATGAAATCATAAATAGCTCTAATAAGTCTACCACGCCAACCAAAATCTGAAAGGGATGGTGGAGGAATATCTGAAGAAGATTTAGAGGGAAAACCATGTAGTTCAACTGAAAGCCCAATACCTCTAATATAATCCGTTATCTCCCTTCTAGCTTCAATACTTAATTCAAAAGCTGTTTTATCTCTAACATGAATATGATAACCTCTATGCCCAGAGAAGACGATAATCATATCCTTAATGGAAAAACCAAATTCAGAAACAAGGAATTCCTCAACTAATCTAAAAGCTTCATCTCTAGCAGCATCTAAACATAAATCACAAAACCAATAGTCGGTTTCAATCCTCCTAGAAGAACAATTAGGACATTCTGTGGGAGCCATACCCTTAGAGGAAAAACCACAATCTAAACATCTCCAAGAATCATGAACTTCTTTACAAGGTGTAGGTATATGATCAGCATCAATATCAAAAACCAAGTCAGCACCCCTCCAAACTTTTCCATCCATATCTTCAACATCTGGGAAATCATAGTAAGCAGAGGAGAAATATGCATGTAGAGGTACTTCACTAATTAGAAATCTCCTTAAATCTTCAAGGCTCTTAAATGATAAATGCCTCCTCATACCCTCTTGACCAATAAAGATAAATCCAAATTCCCTCCTACTAATATCACTTGGAGCTTCAATAAATGAAGAAGAATAATAACTTCTAAAGCTATCCTTAATGAAATCTCTAACTTCCACCTTCAACTTTAACGCCACCGGAAACTCCAACCTTCAACTTATAATAATTTAGGGGATGCTTAACTCTACGTGAAATACAAAAATCATCGGGGATACATAATCCAAAAGTCTTTAAAGTACTACATTTTGGAGGAGAATACTTAGTTTTCGACCCTCTTAAACCAGCTACATGCTCAACTTGATATCTAGTCATCTTCTCATCATAATCAGCAGAAGATGAAAAGATTTTAACAACGTATTCAACATCTCTACCAATACCTAATAGAAATGTAGCTAGAGTAAATCTAGCCATATGTGGAAGAGATTCACCTTTCAAAACACCATCCATAATACTACTTATACAAGGTGGTATAGCACTTTCAACAACGGAACCCTCAACACCCTTAACCTCAGAAATCTTCCTCCTACTTGAGAAGATCCTCCTCAAATCTTCAATCCTATTAGCAATAAATTCTGGGAGGGCTATTGGTGGAGGAGGTTGAGTAGACTTAAAGTAAATATCAAATTTAACCTTTTCAGAAATAAGCCTAGCAAGTTCGTCTTTACCCACATAAACCCATCCACCATATAAATGCCTATTAACAAGCTTCCAATTAAAAGCTTCAAAGGAAGGTGAAAATTTAAGGAAATCAGCAAAGAAAATTTGGAAGCCACCTCGACGAATAGATTTAACCCTCCAATTAAAACTACCCTCAGAAATTAAAATAAGCTTATAATCATCATCAACCCTAAGCTCTTCATAAACCCTCTTAGCCTCTGAAACAGCATACCTCATGGAAAAAGCACTATCACCAAGAAATGATAGAATTATATTAGCTACATGGAAAGATAGAATTTCAACATCTAAATCAGTTAAATAAGTTTTCACTCTACCAAATTCAATAGAACTCTTAAACCTCTCAAAAACCCTCTCAAGAACTGTGGAGAAATCCGGTTGAAAAATTTCATCTAAAGTAAAACCTAAAATGGAAATATAATCTCTAGCCTCCTTACAAAATGGGTATTTAGCTAAATCTTCACGTGAAAGAGACATATACAATAAGCAAATTCAAATAGTAATATTTTAGGTTATCTCCACCTAAATATAAAGTGTATTTAAAGTTTTAAACTATTCAATTCTTGGAGCTAGATAGTAGGTTATCCTACCATTATTTGGAAGTTCAAAACTCAATTTCATAGGCATATCATTAGAAAACTCTAAAGTTAAAATCTCACTTGCCTTAGAAGTCTTAACTAGATCCTCTAGATAATTCAAACTATAAGTGCTACTAGAAGGCTCTTTAACATTAAGCTCTATTAAAGAACCCATATCCTCACTTAACTTAACCTCCACATCCCCTCTATCCCCAGATGCAGAAATTATCAAAAAGTCTTTATCAGCTGAAATCTTAACAAAATCACTAATTAAACTTGCATCTTTAATTGCATCTTCAAAAACCTCTGAGACAAGCCTACTATAAACATTGAATTCAATTGATGGAGATGTAAGCTCCTCCCAAGATAAATCCAATAGGGGTATACTGAAATACCTCTTAGCCTTATCACTAAAGGTAATCTTAAGCTTTCTATCACTGGAAACTTCAATCTCTAATTTATCACTAGAAGAACCTCTACGTAAAATCTTCATAAATTCATCTAAATTAACACCTATATTCATAGTTTCACTACACTCATATTCATCAAAAAAGGAGCTTGGAAGCTCAACTTCCACCATAGCCACATGCGAAGGATCCATAGCCCTTAATGAAATTCCATCTGTAGTAGCTACAAAATTTGCTTCATCAATGAGTTCAGAAATGGAATCTATAATATTCCTCCAAACCTTTACATCAGATATAGAAAATCTAAACATAGTATACACCCAAAATCAAATATCTAAAACAATATATTAATGCTTATCGGAAGCTACTCATATTCCCTCCAAGTATAATTACACTTAGTACATCTATAGAATCTTGTGGGGGCTTCATCACCCCTTCTAGTTTGAACCATCCACCAGTAAGCTTCATCGTTGCCACACCTAGGACAAATAGCTTTAACCTTAGGCATAACATTAACAGCGGTACTTGAATCTACAATTACAAGCTCAGCCTTAGGATTCCTCTCTCTTTTCTCCACAACTCTCATACCAACATTAGGGGATTCTTTAATAAATCCACATGAATTACATACAAGTACGACTTTACCATTAATCCTCTTAGGATACATCATAGCTCCACATTTATCGCAAAACTCCATAACCATCACGTAAAGTCAAAAAGAATAATTATACACAGTCCTTAATAGCTTTAACGCTATAATACGGGAAACTCTTAAAGCTTCAACTTCACCATGTACACAAACAATATCCATTAAACGCTTAAAATCATGATCACTTAAACCTACAAACTTTACACTACTATTAGAGATATGTATAACAGGTTTACCTAAAAACCCATATGCATAATCTATATCTAAACCACTCCAATCACCATATCCAAAAAATATGAAATTAAGTTCATCGAAAAATTTAGAAGATTTAATCATATTCAAAGCTTCAATAAATGGATTGGAATTGGAGATGGAAATTAAAATACCATCAAGTCTAAGTCCACCCCTAAAAATTGTTGAAACTATTAATGGGGGGAAAAATACTATACCAGCTACTCTAGATTCAAATTTAACCTTCAAAAATCTTCACCAAAACATATCTTAAAAGATTTGAAAAAGCTTCAACTTCATCTTTAAAATCATTACTACGTAAATTACTTGAGAGAATATTCACAAGTTCATCAAGAGAAACTTTATTAGAAATCCATGCATAAGCTATTAAAGCTTCTACAGCATCACCTTTAACGTGAACATCAACTTTACCACTAAGAAAATCCCTCAATCCACATCTATGTAAAGCTTCAGCTAAAACCTTATTCCGAACCCTACCACCACGAAATTTACCATTAATTCTACTTATAGAAAGAGAATAAACAAAATTTAAAAGAGAATCCCCGAAAGAAGCCATATCAGAATTCATTAAAACTTCATGGAGATCAAGAATAGACATTAATTAAGTCTTCCCCCTCTTACTAGACTCAAAACTCTTAATGGCATTTTCAAATTCACTTCTAAAGTTAATAGCATCTTCCTTAAGCTTTTTAACAGCATCAATTAGGACTTCCCATGGAGATTTAGATGAAACTCTAAGTATAAATAGAGTTCTATCCTCAAGTGGATGGGGAATATTGTAGGATGCAATAATAACGGCTGGATCTTCATGAAGCTTAGAGCATAAAGCATTGAAGAATGTATGTCCCTCACCCTTAACTTCAAGTTCTATACAATCTTCATCTCTCCTTAAAACTTTAATCTCCATATAAACACCTTAATAGGCTTAAACAAAATAAATAATAAATTTAACTATTCAAAATCACTTAACTAGAAGATATTTAGAAGAAAACTTCCTAGAACTATAGAAATTGCATTTAGAACATATAAGTTTATTATCTTTTAAAAAGAGTGGAGAAAGACAATAGGGACATCTGGCAAAGATAACGCCTAAATCATCATCTCTAATAGAAACATTATATGGTCTCCAAGAATTTAAAAATACAGCTCTAACAATATCACCTTCCCTAACAACATCATACATAGAATTAAACTTAACTTTATTAGAAGCGAAGTGAAGTCTAAGGTATGCTGTTACTGGAAATCTTAAAGTGCCTTTACCCTCAATATGATGAATCTTCATACCAGCAGATTCAAAACCAACATCAAAAACAACACCTAAACCCACATCTCCAGTTGTAGGGAGTAAAAAACTTCTTTTAGATTCTATCCATATCTTCTTTTCACGAACATCAACCTTTAAACGACCAAATTTAATTGCAAAAAGAGAACCATCAAATTCCATGACGCCATCTCCAGCTATAAACTCCTCAATAACTCCTAGGAAATCCCCTGGAAATACTAATTCATCCCCCGCTGAGATCAAAGTAAACACCCTTAAAACTATACATGTACTATTCGATAGAGGATCACATTAACCTTACGTTTAAATTCCCTATGAAAATCAAATATGTGAGGTATTGTAATTGTAAGGGGAAGCATACCAACAATTCTACCCCCAAGCTTTGAAACAACCCTAGATATAAATAGATTATTTTCAACAGTATACTTATGTAATGAATAAACAACTCTAGCAATCTTCATAGAAGCTTCCAAAAACATTATGTCAGCACCCCTCTTATGAACTCCAAAGGGTGGATTCTGAATAACAGTATCCACAATACGAATCATAGGCAATTTAGAAACTTCAGCACATAGAAATGAAACCCTAGAATAAACATTCAAATTCTTAGCATTATCCAAAGCAACTTCCAAAGCCTTTGAATCAATATCAACACCAAAAACAAATTTAGCTCCAAGAAGAATTGAACCAATACTCAAAATACCAGTACCACAACCAAGATCTAGAACTATCTTATCATTGATATCATCATGGATTCTTCCAGCAAACCATAAGATTCTAGCAGCATCTTCACCACATAAACTATACTGCTCTAAATCTAAACTTGGATTTGGATGAGGCTTAACATTTTCTAAAACCATAGCTAAATGCTTAAGCCTACTTATAACCAAAGTTTAAAATCCCCCTTATAGAATCAAAATTCATAGAGCCACTTAAAGCCAATTCAACTTCAAGAGGCGTTAGTATAGGTTTACCATATACTTCACTATCATCAATAGCAATCCTGGGACATGCAGTTGAAACAAAAACTTCAATATCATTAAATGGAGCAACAACATCCTCAGAAAAATTCCTAACAGAAAAGAGATAACACCTTCTACCATTAGATTCAAGAAGCTTTTTCACTTTAAAAGCTAAATCAATATGGCATTGACCAGGTTTCACACCAATAAAAACCCCAAAAACCTTAGCATCACGAGCTCTAATAATATTATTCCATCTAATCGAGACAATCTTCTTTAAAAGTTTATCTAAATTCCTAACTTCAAATCTAAATGGATCTAAAACGTATGTGGGCTTACCAGTAGATAATGCAATACCTAAACCATGGAAATCCCCACCTGAAATCACTAAAAAACCATCAACCTTATCCACTATACATAAAGCTCCACAAATTTCACAACCTAACACCTGCCCTTCAAATTGAAGTTTACCACATTTACAACCTAAAAATACGGGTATACCAAATCCTTCAAGAATCTCTTTAACTTCAATTAAATTAGGTATATGTTGAACTGTTGAAAGTAGGCCTACAGGCTTATTAAACCCCCAAAGATCAACAAACTTTAAAATTAAATCCCTTAAAGAAGTTTTAAAGAAGACTGGAACATAGATTATTGGAATTTCAAAATCATCTATAAATCTACTATGGCCAAAATGTATTATTAAATCAACCCCAAGTCTACGAGCATCATCAATAGCAATATCACAACCACCAAAACATGGATCCATGGAAATTATAAATTCAGCATTAACATTCTTAGAAAGTTTATCTACCACATTCAATGCAAAAGTTTTAAGTCCATCAGGAAACTGCAACAAAATCCTATTAGCATTTCTAACTCTAGCATCTAAAGCAAGAGCCTCCAAATTAAAATCATACATAAAAATCAAGATAATTAATAAAAACAAAAATAAAAAGATTAGAAGGTAACTATTGAATCAATTGATTACACAACAACCTTCAATTGAGATCTAGCAGTAACAAATTCCTTACGTACAAAATCTCTAACAGCTTCACGAATGACTTCAGCACGAGATGAAAATCTACCACTATTAATTAGAAGATCAATTTCTCTAACAACAGCTTCAGGAAGTCTTATTGTGATTACTTTCACCTATCTCACCTTACTAAATATATGATTTGTAGGGAGTGATTTAGATATTTGTCATACAATTGTAATACAAAGGGAATACAAACCACTTAAAAATTTTATGTTAAAAATCCTCTAGAAAAAGAAAGGAGGAAAAGAAGAAAGAAAAAGAAACATATTAAACAGTTCAGTTATATAAAGACGGAAAAACAAATAAAAAGATTCTAGAAAAACTTTGGGGAAACATGTTTATATATGGGTGGAACTACAGAAAATTAGAGTAAAAACTATGAAAGTATATATAGAGAGCTATGGATGTGCAATGAATAATGCAGATACAAATCTCATAAAAAGAATACTATCAGAAAAGCATGAGATAATATCGGACCCTTGGATGGCAGATGTAATAATAATAAACACATGTACAGTTAGAGGGGAAACTGAGAAAAACATGATGCATAGAATAAAGGAATTGGAGAATATCAGATGCATAAAAGGTTCAAAATTAATAGTGGCAGGATGCATGGCTAAAGTTCAACCAGCAAAAATATTGAGTATATCACCAGAAGCATCATTAATCTCTCCACAGAAGATTGGAGAAATAATGGAGATAATTGAATCAAAGAATAGGGAGATAAGAATCGTTGGTGAAGGAATTAAAGATCTGAAGAAAATGGTTACAGATGGGTTAACATTGACAATACCAATAGCTGAAGGATGTTTAGGAGATTGTAGTTATTGTATAGTTAGATTAGCGAGAGGTAGACTGAAAAGCTACCCTGAAAATGAAATAGTGGAAATAGTGGAGAAAGCTGTAGGTAAAGGTGTAAAAGAGATTAGGATTACAGCTCAAGATACAGCTGCATATGGATTTGATAAAGGTACTAATCTAGTAAATCTATTGAAGAAGATCCTTAGAGTACAAGGGGAGTATAGGGTTAGGATAGGTATGATGACGCCTAATAATGCATTAAAGATAATAGATGGATTATTAGAGGTTTACGATGATGATAGGGTATATAAATTCATTCACATACCATTACAGAGTGGAGACAACAATATACTAAAGGTTATGAATAGAAAGTATACAGTTGAAGACTACGGGGAGATAGTGGATAGATTTAGAAGTATATATCCAAATGGATTTATAACAACAGATATAATATCCGGATTCCCCGGTGAAAGTGATGAAGCTCATAGAAATACGATAAAAGTGCTTGAGGAAACAAAACCTGATAAGGTAAATGCAGCTAAGTATACTCCTAGACCACATACAAAGGCTGCAGCACTACCACAAATACCAGAAAAGATTAGAAGTGAAAGATGTAGGGAAGTAATTGAATTATCAAGGAAGATATCTCTAGAGAGAAATAAAATCTATGAGGGAAAGATGGTGGATGCAATAGTATTAGGATGTAATAAAAGGGGATTTTTAAAAGCAAGAATGAAGGACTATAGATTGGCATTAATTGAAGGATCCAATGAACTCATTGGAAGAATTGTAAACATAAAGATATTGGAGGCAAGAGAGACTTATTTAATTGGAGAATTAACCTCCAGCTGGAGCTGGTAGGATAGCTATAACATCTCCATCACTTAGAATAATCTTTGAGGAATCCATTGGATTAATTCTATTCATATTTACAACTATATGTACATCGCTTCTAAGACTACCATCTCTATTCAATATAAGCTTACTAAGTTTACCATTAAATCTAGAATCAATGAAATCTAAAACTTCACGGAGACTTACAGGATTATTAAAATCCAATTCAATTTTATCAACACCTAAATATTCTCTAAAAAGGGAGAAGAAGAGAATGGTTAACTTCATTTAGCCTTCAACTCACTAATCCTCTTTAAATATATCTTCCAGGAGGGTGCGAGAAACTTTGGATGATTAGCTTTAACATCATCTAAACGTCCAATGGAAGTATTCTTTGGAGAACTTTTAACTATAGATGGATTACTATAGGCTTCATCTGAAATCTCCTTTAAAGCTTTAACGTAAGCATCAATATTCTCCTTAGTTTCAGTATCAGTAAATTCTATCATTAAAGCTTCTTTAACAATTAATGGGAAGTATATTGTAGGTGCATGTAAACCTCGATCCAATAATCCCTTAGCCACATCTAAAGCTCTAACACCAGTTTCCCTCTCCATGGGTTCAACACTTAAAACACATTCATGCTTCCTAGGTCTATTGGGATCATATGGAATTGAATAACCTCTAACATTGGAAATACACTTCAAGAAATAGTTTGTATTTAAAACGGATATTTCAGCTGCAGTTTTAAGACCTATACTACCCATTGAAAGTATGTATGCAGCAGCTCTAACGATAACTGCAAAATTACCATAGAAGGATTTAATCTTACCAACAGATAGAGGTCTATCATAATTCAAATAATACTTTTTACCATCAAATTCCACTACTGGAATTGGTAGGAAGGGTTCAAGATCCTTTGCAACTCCAATGGGACCTGCACCTGGACCACCACCACCATGAGGTGTAGAAAAGGTTTTATGTAGATTTAAATGAACAATATCAAAACCCATATCTCCAGGTCTAACTATCCCTAAAATACCATTTAGATTTGCACCATCATAATACAATAATCCACCAGCACTATGAATCATATCAGATATCTCCATAATATCTTCTTCAAATATACCAAGTGTATTTGGATTTGTAAGCATAAGTCCAGCGGTTCTATCAGAGATGGCATTTCTTAAAGCATTTAAATCAACACATCCACGATCATCAGATGGAACTACAACAACTTTAAATCCAGCCATAGAAGCACTGGCAGGATTAGTTCCATGAGCACTATCTGGAACTATAATCTCATTTCTCTCATGCTCACCTCTAAATCTATGGTAAGCTCTAATAATTAGACAACCAAGATATTCCCCATGAGCTCCAGCAGCAGGTTGAAGTGTAAACCTATACATACCAGTTATTTCAGCAAGCCATTTCTCCACTAAATACATCAACCTTAAAGAGCCTTGAATGGTTTCTTCATCTTGAAGTGGATGGACATATGCCACTGAATCTAGAGAAGCCAATTTCTCATTGATCTTAGGATTATACTTCATAGTGCATGAACCAAGTGGATAGGCTCCTAAATCAACACCATAATTCATCTGTGATAAACGTGTATAATGTCTAACAACTTCCACTTCAGATAATTCAGGTATATTGATTTCCTTACGCTTAAGATTTTCAGGAATACGCTTAAGGACATCTCCAACAACATTTTTAATTTCATCATCAACTTTTGGAGGAATATATCCCCTTCTACCTTCAGATTTTAATTCAAATATTAATGGTTCATGCCATTTAGCTTGTCTAAACATGGGTTATCCCTCCAAAATAGATTTAATATTTAAAACAAGCCTCTCAATATCACTTTTAGAATGAACTTCAGTAACACAATATAAAGCAGTTTCACCAAGCTCTGGAAATTCATTTTTAATAATCTTTCCACCATGAATCCCACGTCTTAAAAGCTCTCTATGAACATGGTATACATCAAATTTAGAATTATCGAAATTAACTGTAAACTCTTTGAAATGTGGAGAATTGAACAATGGAGCTTTAACGCCATGAATATCGTCTAACAATTTCATAGCATAATGAGACCTATACATTATAGATTCACAAAGCTCCCTAAGCCCTCTAGGACCAAGTAGAGAAAGATATATAGCTGCTGAAACAGCGCATAAAGCTTCATTACTACATATATTTGAAGTCGCCCTCTCCCTCCTAATATGCTGCTCTCTAGTCTGTAAAACCATTACAAATCCTCTTTCAGAACCATCTAAAGTATGAGCTAAACCGATAATTCTACCAGGCATTTGTCTAATAATTCTATCTTCACCTCTACAAGCAAATAATCCGAGAAGTGGACCTCCAAAATTCATTGGATTACCTAAAGGTTGACCTTCACCTACAACAATATCAGCTCCATAATCTCCAGGAGCTTTCAATATTCCAAGGGATATTGGATCTACACCAACAATGAATAATGATCCATGATCATGAGCTATAGAGGAAATATCTTCAACACCTAATTCAATGAATCCTAGATAAGATGGATTCTCAACATAGACTGCAGCGACATCATTGGAAATAGAACTCTTTAGAGAAGATAAATCCATGCATCCACTATCAGGATCATAATCTATTTGAATTATGGAAATACCATGAGGTTCACAATAAGTCCTTAAAGTTATCAATCTATCTGGACTAATAATTTTTGGAATAATAACCTTCTTTCTTTGAGTTATTCTAACAGCCATTAAAACAGCTTCAGCCAATGCTGAAGCCCAATCATACATTGAAGCATTGGCAACATCCATACCAGTCAATTCACAAATTAAACTCTGAAATTCGAACAATGCTTGAAGCATACCTTGAGAAATTTCAGCTTGATAGGGAGTATACGAAGTTAGAAATTCACTACGACTAACAATATATTTAACAGCTTCTGGAACGTAATGAGGCCAGCAGCCAGCACCTAGAAATATTGGCATATCCATTAAACTCTTATTATCATTTAAAATTCCACTAATATACTTAAAAACCTCAAATTCAGACATAGGTCCAGGAATATTTAATTCACCATTAAACTTGACTTCTTCAGGTATATCCCTATAAAGCTCTGAAATATCACTTACACCAACAACTTTAAGCATTTCTTCAAAAACCTTCTTAGAAGAATTTGGGATGTAGGGGTGTTCATAAGGCACCATTAAAACCACTAAAATACCTTTTATCTACTCACAATTTAAATTTTGAGATAAACGATTATAAGGTGAATATAGAATTAAATTAAAGGGGATAGTGAAGAAAGATGCCTATAAAGAAGAGTTTAGCCTTACTGATAATCCTAATAACGATAATTCAAGTGGCATCCACCATTAAAACATATTCACAGGAAGTAAACTCAGAAGTGAATAGAGTTATAGAGATAAATGAAAATTATGCAAAGATAGTTGATGAGATAAACATATCATGGAGAGAAGTAAACATAACTCAATACATACCAAAACAATACTCAGATACGATATTCATAGTTAAAGCATATGATGAAAATGGTGAAAGAAGCGTAATATTAGAAGAAGATGAAGACAATATTAAAATGGTAATTATCGGAGAAATTAAAGGGAAAATAATACTAGAAGTATACTTAATAAAACATTTGCAAGTATTGGCAAATTTATATGTATTCCAATACCCTTTATACCCGATCCTAAACATAATGATTGGAGAATGTAAAACAACCATATATTACCCAAAGGAAACAGTAAAAGTAAATACAATAATACCATTAGCAAACATCACTAAGAATGGAAGACAAAAAGTAGAATACTATCAATCTCCACTACCACAAGAAACAAAAATAGAATTATACACATCCTTTGAAGCAAAGATAACACCAATAACAGTAGATAGAATTAATAGAATTGTAAGTATAACCCAACAAATATACGTGAAAGATTCAATACTAATAAGGAATCTAAGTGGGGGGAAGATAAGTAAAAGCAATGGAATAAAATTGAAAATGCCAATGGGAACAGAAGTAAAATATGTTTCAGACCCACTTGGAAAATTAAATTACTTCATAAATGTAACAAGTGAAAACTTAGAGTGCACAGTATATCCAAGGATAGATATACAAAGTGGATGGACATATGAATTTACAATAGAGTATACTATACCAAGAGAGAAGTATATTGTTGAAGGACAGCAAGAAACTCTAAACACACCAATAAACACAATACTAGAAACACCAATAAAACAATTGAATATAACCATAGAATTCCCAAGTGGAACAAAGATAATCCAATATACAGATCAACCGAAAAACATCATGGAAACGAAAATAGAATATCAAATACATAAATTAATAGCAATAGAAACAAAACCATCAGCACTAATGGTAACGTACATTCCAGGTTCAATGCCAATTAAAATACCGACAACCATAATAGCATATGCAACAATAATAATAGCATTAGCAGCTTCAACATACATAAAATACAAATCCACAAGAAGAGAAACTAAAGTTAGAAGGGAAGAATATATAAAAGCTATACGAGATTCATACATGGAAGAAAAGGATGAATACATAAAACTAAAGGAATTAATCAAAAGATATGGAGAAGGAGAAATAGATAGAAAGCAATACATGGAAGGTAAAAGCAAAATAAAAGCTAAAATCGAAAACATAAAGAGAAAACTAACGGAAATAACTGTGAAAATAGAATCTGAACAAGCAAAGGAGAAGATTAAAGAAATAGAGGAGGAACTAGGTAAACTTGATGCACTAATGAGTAGAATGGAGGAACTAGAAAATAAAAAACTATCAAAAACCATAAGAAGAATTGAATATCAACGTCTAAAGGATACAAATGAAAAGACATACAATAGAATTATTAGGAGAATAGAAGCCAAAATAAATGAATTAACGGAGATAAAGATTTAAGGGTGGGGATTATGGTGAAGATAAAAATAGAATATGAAAAATGTATAAAATGTGAAAACTGTATACAAATATGTCCAGTAGAAGTATATGAATTAGAAAATGGATATGTAAAACCAGTAAAAATAGAATTATGTTTAGGATGTAGAGCATGTGAAATACAATGTCCTAAAAATGCAATAGAAATAATCCTCTAGAGAATAATTATGGTATTCAAATGTCTTAAATGTGGAAAATGCTGTATGGAAACTCAAATGCCACTATCCAGAAGAGATATAATGAGAATAGAAAACTTAGGATATAGAAGAGATGAATTCACGGTAAAAATAAATGGAAAACATATTTTAAGAAATATAGGTGGATACTGTTACTTCTTAGATAAGGAAAAGATGAAATGTAAAATATATAGGGATAGACCGATTGGATGTAAAATATATCCAGTGGTATACGTTGAAGGAGGATATGTAAGTGTCGATGATGAATGTCCAGCATCAAATACTATAACCGCTAGAGAAATATATCGTAAAAAACCAAGTTTAATTAGGTTGGTAATGGAGGTTGAAGGTATACGAAGAAAATAATAGAAAAGATTGTGGGGATATTTAGAGAAGAAGCATATTGCTCATACTGTAATGAATTTGTAAAGGTTAAAGTTAAAATTGAAGATAAAAATGGATTCAAAATAGAAAGAAAAATATGTATTAGATGTGGAAGGATTGTGGAAGAAAGATTTATTGGAAAATCCTAAGATAAAATTTTAAGTTTCTTTGCAGCTTCAGTGAGGGAGTCTATAACATACTTTAAATCATCTAGACTATGGGTGGCATTAGGTTGAAATCTAATTCTAGCAGTACCCCTTGGAACCCATGGGTAAACAACTGCTTGAACAAATATATAGTAATCATCAAATAGGGTTTTAACAAGCTCTTGAGTCTTCTTCTCATCTCTAATCATAACTGGAGTTATTGGAGTCTTAGTATTACCAATATCAAACCCTCTATCCACAAGAGATTTCTGGAAGAATCTAGCATTATTCCAAAGCTTCTTTAAAGGTTCATCGGTAGATGAAAGTAGGTCTATGGCAGCTATTATTGCAGCAACATCAGGTGGATTTATTGCACTACTAAGTAGATGTGGTCTAGCTCTCTGCTTTAAATATTCTACAACTTCCTTTGAACTAGCAATATAACCACCTATAACACCAAAAGCTTTAGATAAAGTACCCATTTCAATATCGATTCTATCGTGAAGTTTAAAGTGATCCACTATACCTCTACCATGATCACCTAGAACACCTTCTCCATGAGCATCATCAACATATACGATTGCATCATATTTATCTGCTAAATCAGCAATTACATCGAGAGGTGCAATATCACCATCCATACTAAATACTCCATCAGTGATAATAAACCTCCTTCTAGAATCTTTAGCTTCCTTCAATTTAGCTTCTAAATCAACCATATCAATATGCTTATATATGAGTCTCTTAGCCTTAGTTAATCTAATACCATCAATTATACTACCATGATTAAGTTCTTCACTAATTACTGCATCTTCATCGCCAACTAATGCAGAAATAGAACCAACATTAGCTACATATCCAGATTGAAATAGAATTGCAGCCTCTCTATGCTTAAACTTTGCAATTTTCTCTTCAGCTTCAATATGTAGATCTGTAGTTCCAGATATAGGCCTTACAGCACCAGCACCAACACCATATTCTTCTATAGCCCTAATAGCTGCCTCTTTAATCTTGGGATGATTAGCTAACCCAAGATAATTATTTGAGCACATCAATATATACTCTTTACCGCCAATCCTAACCCTATTATCTGGAGCACCAGCTCTAATTCTTTCAACAAAAAACAATCCTTGAGATTTTAAATTCTCCAATTCAGCTTTAAGATATGACAGCCTACTCATACTAATCCACCACAAATATATCTAAAAATGTACATATAATTTTCACTTCAACTATGGGAACATCACCACTTTACCACATTTACGTTCTTCCATAGCCTTCATACCCTCAGCATACTCACTTAATTTCAATTTATGTGTTACTATTGGAGATAAATCTAGCCTCCCACTATTAATAATCTCTGAAACTATGTACCATGTATTCCAAATCCTTCTACCAGTAACACCATAAACTCTCGCAGCTTTAAATACTATACCATTATTAACATCTAGAGATACATCTCCACCATAAATACTCAATATAGATATTCTACCTCCAGGTTTAATCATTTTAAGAGATTCACGTAAAGCTTGAGGATTACCTGAAACCTCTAGAACCACATCTACACCTTGACCACCAGTATATTCCATAACTGTTTTAACAGTATCAATACCCCTAGAATTTATAGCTAAATCACAACCAAGCTTCTTAGCAATATTCAATCTATAATCACTATGCCCAAATATGATAATTTTAGAAGCTCCAAAAACTCTAGCAACACCAACACACATAATTCCAATAGGACCATCACCAAAAACCACAACACTCTTACCCTCAACACCCTCATAACCTTCAGCTAAAACAGTATCTACAGCATTACCTAAAGGCTCTTGAATAGAAGCATATTCTATTGGTAGATCTGGTGGATTTTTCCAGATATTCTCAGCTGGAACAGCAATATATTCTGCAAATGCACCATCAGTATCAACACCTAGAATCTTAGTATTCTGACAAACATGTTTCATACCAGTTCTACATTGAAAACAACTATTACAAACAATATGTGTTTCAGCTGAAACGTAATCTCCAACATTAACAGATTTAACACCTTCACCAACAGTTACAACTTCACCAGTCAATTCATGACCCATAATCCTTGGAATCTTAATTCTAGATTGAGCCCATGAATCCCAACGATATATGTGTAGATCAGTTCCACAAATAGATGTTGCCTTCACCTTAATTAGAACTTCACCATAACCTATTGAGGGTATTGGAACACGTTTAAAGGTTGCACCATATTCAGGTTTATCTTTAACTACAGCATACATTTCAGTCAAAATCTCACCAACTTAAATATCAAAATGTATAATTAAAGTTTTGTTATAGGGAAGTTGAAGTTTAAGTGAACTATATCTCCAATCTTAAGGTTATGTTCTTCTTTTAACAAGATCAACTTTAATTTAGGTAGACCAATATAGCTTCCAACACCCTTAACCTTAAAACCATTCAAGAAAACATTACATGAAGGTTTAAATAAAGAATAATTATTATCATGGAAATATATTGAGCCTATACATTCATCATTAACATATTTAACATCCCCAAAACCATTAAAACCAAGTATTGAACCATAATCATAATGTGGTATTCCACCATCAACCCAAAAATATTCACCATCGACTTTAACAGTTAAACCACATTGAAAATTAATGTAGTCAAGAGGTTTTAATAGAACATAGTAATCAAAAACCTCATCTACAATAAAAATGTTTGAAATATTCTCAGGTTTAGGTAACATATCAATGGTCTTTGAAATATCCAATTTAAAGGCTCCTAAAGCTCTATATGGATCTCTAATATCCCTAAATTCTAAATGCATATGTATATCAGACCATGGCGATAAAAAACCAGAAATAATAATTCTACCTAAAGGATCACCAAGAAATACTTTCTCACCAGGTTTAACACTAGGTTTAACATGTAATATCTTTAAAACCACATCTTCTGAACATCTAATTAATATTAAATAATCAAAATTTGAAGCATCAAAACGTTTAACTGGACACTCAAATTTCTCAACTTCTAAAATTAAACCTTCATCCAATGGCATTAAACCCTCCCCCTCAGGATAATATACATCTAAAGCAGTAGATGATTTATGTGCTGGATAAGGACTATTGAAGAAACTAAACCAACAATTAAATGGAATTTTAACCACAAACCCTCTACACTCAGCAATACTCCTAAAGGAAGTCATAAGTAACCCATACCTTTTTAAACTCTAGTACATAATAATATTAATTCGACAATCATCGTAAAGGTGAACGACAGTTGTCGAATAAACCATTAATAATAGGCTATGGAAGAACCCCCTTCGGAGAACATTATGAAAAAGACCCTGAAGAATTAATTGAACAAGCAGGGTTAAAAGCTTTAGAAAAAGCTGGGATAGAGAGGAAAGATTTAGATGCAGTTATAGTATCAAATCATTTCCTACAATTAACAAATAAAATAGGATTAGAAGAGGGATTCATATCGGAAATATTAGATGTACATATACCAATGGAAACTGCAAGATCATTTAGTTCAGCTATAAATCATGCATGTAACGCCATAGAAGCAGGTAGATACGACATAGTACTTGTAGGTGGAGTGGAAAAGATGACTGATAGATTGGATAAAATTGGCGATGATATAATGATGTTAGCAGATTCATGGAGTTACTATGCTGGAGGAACTATGGAGGCCCATCATGAACTTATGTTAAGAGAATACATAAAGACATATGGAATCAATGGAGAAAATGTAGAGAAACTAATGAGAGCATTAGCATATATCTCACATAAAAATCATGAATTTGGATCTAGAAATCCATATGCACAATTCTATAGGTCAAAGGTGGATATAGAAACAGTTATTAAAGCTAGAAGGGGTGGAATACTTGGATTATATGATTATGCACCAATATCAGATGGAGCAGCAGCAATAATAATAGCAAAGGAGGAAAAAGCTAGAGAAATTGGATTGGAAAAGGGTTTAACTATAGTAGGCAGAGGATGCGCTACAGACCACTTATCATATACAACTAGAGAAACTCTTATTGGATTTAAATCCACAAAGATAGCAATGGAAAAAGCATTAAAAGAAGCAAAAGTGAATATTGAAGATATAAAATTAATGGAATTATATGATCAATCCACAGTAATGGAGTTAATAGCACTTGAAGATGTAGGTTTATCTAAACCTGGAAATGCATGGAAGATGATAATGAATAGTATAGAGGAAAAGAAGTACACGTATAGAACAATGAATGGAGAAGTATACGTAAATACAAATGGGGGATTAAAAGCTGATGGAAATCCATATGGAGCTACTGGTGGAGCACAAGTATGTGAGGTATGTATGCAAATGATGGGTGAAGCAGGAGATAGACAAATCCCAATATATGAAAATGCTTATGCTCTAACCATGGAACATGAAGGATTTGGAACAAAAACATATGTATGTATCTTTAGGAGGTGGATGAAATGAGTTCAGAACCAATTGAAAGAAGGGTAAGCTATATATCAGATAGATTACGTGGAAGCATATGTCCAATATGTGGAAAGAGATACTTTAAACCAAGATACTACTGTACTAAATGTGGTAGGAAAAGTATTGGGAAAATGATGGAAACAAGCTACATATACAGTGAGGGAATACTAGAGGTATGCACAATAATAAATGAAGCTACAAATAGATTCAAACCACTACAACCATACATTTATGGAATAGTAACACTTAAAGAAGGGGATATAAAGGTTCCAGCAAGACTTACAGACCACATATTAAATAGTGGAGATGAATTCAAACCAGAAATTTATGAAGGTAGAAAAGTAGTCTTTAGATTTAGGAGGAGATATGCATCAGAACCACAAGAAATAATTCCCACAACATCATTAACCTTCACATTTGCAGATGAATACTACCCATACATACCATATGAAACAAAAGAACCAAAGGAAATATCAGAGAAACCTGGAATAGTTGGATATGCAATATACACATCAAGATTCAGAATAAGAGAGGGAGATATGGAGAGATCAGTTCCATTTATAGATGAAGATTCAATAACAGCAGCTGTAGAAGCTGGAAAACTAGCATTAATACAATCAGCATTACATGGTGAAAAGATAAAGAAGATATATGTTGGAACAGAATCAAATCCATATTCAGTAAAACCAATAGCATCAAAGGTAGCTCAAGTATTAGATTTAGGGGAAGATCTTGGAGATGGAGTTAAAGGGATAGATGCCATAGACACTGAATTTGCATGTAAAGCAGCTACAAGCATGTTTAAAGATGCAATTGCATTATCAAAATACATGGCTGAAAAAGGAGAAGAATACTTCACAATGGTTATAGGAACAGATAATTCACAAGCAGCGCCAAGAGGGCAGCCTGGAGGAGAATTAGACTACTTTGTTGGATATGGTGCAGCAGCATACATAATTGGAAATATGGATGTAATAGCAGAAATAGAGGGATGGTATTCATCAACATCAGATACACCAGACTTTTGGAGGAGAGATGGACAAAGATATCCACTTCATGGAGGAAGATTCACAGGGGAACCAGCATACTTCAAACATATAATAAAAGCTGCAAAGAAACTAATGGATAAGATGAATTTAACAGCAAAAGACATAAACTACTTTGTACCACATCAACCAAATGCTAAATTCCCAATTAGAGCTGCTAGAAGACTTGGATTTAAAGATGAACAATGTCTACCATCACTAAAGGTAACAAAATTTGGAAATCTATATTCAGGATCAAGTCCAGCTGGACTTGCAGCAGTACTAGAAATAGCGAAACCATATGAGAAGATACTTCTAACAAGCTTCGGTTCTGGAGCTGGAAGCGATGCCTATCTAATAACAGTAACCCCAAAAATATTGGAGAAACGTAAAAGACTTGAAAAATTCAATATTGAATGGCAGAGTAGTAATCCATACCTAATATATGTGGATTACAATACGTATAGGAGATTTAAAGAGGGAATATAAATAAAAATTTAATTTTTATTTATTTTGCTTTAAAATAAGATCTACGGAAGGATAATTTTCACCAGCTAATCCATGTATAAATGCTCCACCACTAATACAAAGCATTCCACCAGTACTCAGTATAATCCTATCTAAACCATACTTAACAATTTCAGCAGTAGTATCACCACCAAGAAATATAAGTCCTAAACCTGCAATAAGCTTAGTTAATTCAATACCATTGGAGAACCCCTTTTCATAAACTCCAAGTGGGCCGGCTCTAATTCTATAAATCTTCTCTTGAAGCTTCCTAGCATATACCTCAACTGTTTCACTTCCAATATCCATTATAATCCCATTACAATTCGCCATATCCTTTAAAGCAACCTCTTTGATTTCACCATTATCTAAAACAACAAAATCCACTGGATGAGCAACATTAAATTTTTCAGCTAAAATCTTTGCAGCTTCAAAATCCTCCTTAGACATTTTAGCTTCTAAAAATGAGTTGTTTCTAGGACCTAGATCATAACCTTTAACTCTAGCAATAAGTTGCCCTGGAAGCCCTCCAGTAAAACCTTCCATCTTAGATAATATAGCCGTTAAATATTGAATTTTCTGAAGTTTAGCTCCACCCATAATAATGGCGCAATCATTGGCGCAACGCATAACTTCACTTAAAGCCTTTAATTCATACATAGATCTCAAACCAACCCAAGTTTTAGCAATATATGGGAGCGCCATAACACTTGTATGAGCCCTATGCCAAACTGGTATAGCATCATTAACACAGCTTTTAATAATACCCTTAAAGAATTTTAGAAATTGAGATTTCTCAGGATTCCACTTTTGTTCTTCTTCAAACATCCTAATATTATCTAGCAAAATTATTTCACGTTCCCTAAGATTCTTAATCCTCTCCCTAGTCTCTTCAGTAAAAACCTTCTCCTTAGGGATAAATTCTATATCAATCTTTGATGGTAAAAGCCTTCTTAAAGTAATCCAATGTTGTTTTAATGGAATAAAATCTTCATCTCCAGGTCTTCCTTGATGTGCTACAACAACAAGACCAGCATATTCAGATAAAAGCTCAAGTATATGTGCATATGCAATTATCCTCATATTATCCTCCATTATCCTTCCATCTACAACAGGTATGTTTATGTCTATGCGGATAAGCGTTGGAGAAGATATTTGCGAAGCAAGATTCGTTAAACTATATGGTATACAAGCAGTGTAATAGTCTATTGGCATGGGCATCCCAATATTTACATGTATAAATATAGTTTAAAAGGATTTCCAAATCAAAAACAAAATATAAAGGTGTAAATACAACCTATAACATGAATAAGATAGAGAGAATAAGGGAGTATATAGATAAAGAAATACCAGTAATAATGGAGAAAACGAAAACACCGGGATTAAGTATAGCAATAGTTAAGGGAGAAGAAGTTATATATGCAGATGCCTTTGGTTCAAGGGATATAGAAGAAAATAAACCTGCAACAATAAATACATTATATGGATTTGGATCATGTACAAAATCTATGACTGCACTTGCAATAATACAGTTGATGGAGAAGGGGAAGATAGATCTAGAAGATCCAGTGAATAAGTATGCTCCAATAAAAATTGGAAGACCAGATAAACCTATAAGGATAAAGCATTTACTTTCACATTCATCTGGAGTACCATCGCTAAATACAGCAGTAATAAGTTTGAGGAAGGCAACTGGAATAAAGGAAATATTTATACCTATGAGTAGTATGGAGGATTTCTATAGATTCATAAATAATGCTCAAGAAGAAGTAGTTGCAGATCCAGGTGAAAGATACTTCTATTTAAACGCTGGATACACTATACTTGGAGATATAATTGAGAAGTTAAGTGGAATGGAATATCATGAATATATTAAGAGGAACATATTAACACCATTAAAAATGGATAGAAGTACATTTTTAAAGGAAGATTTTGAGAAAGACCCAGATAAGATAACACCATACTGGAAGGGTAGAGATGGAAAACCAATAAAGGTTAGAATGCCCTTTGACAAATTAATTCATGCTGCAGGTGGATTGATAAGTTCAGTTATGGAATTCTCAAGATACATAATAGCTTCAATGAATAATGGAAGATTTGGAGATATAGAATTGGCAAAACCAGAAAACATAATGGAAATGCAGAAGATACACATAGAGAGGCCGAGGACATATTATGGTAGAGAAGGATATGGTTATGGATGGGGTATAATAGAAGACTTCTTTGAAAGAAAATTGGTGGCGCATAGTGGATCAACTGGATGTTCAACAGCATATGTAGCATTCATACCAATGGAAAAGATTGGAATAGTAATGGCTTCAAATACAACAGGATTCCCACATACAACAATTGCACATACAATTCTAGCATTAATTATGGGGAGAAGCATAAATGAAGTGCCAGCATTAAAGATACAGAAGAAGCTAGATATGTTAACGGGAGTATATGAGGGGTATGGGGGAGTAATAAGGGTAAACGTAGTTAATAAGGGTGGAATGCTATATATAGAGCAAAAAGATGAATTCATAGATGCTTCAATGCCATTAATACCGGAAAATGATAATTTAGAGGATTTAAGATTCTATATATGGTCTAATGGAGTTAGACAACCAGTGGAATTCACAATTACAAGAGATGGTAAAATAGATTTATACATGGAGAGAAATAGACTACACAAAATTAGAAGTCTATGAATTAAACATGTAGAATTGGAAAGAGATTGTATATGTAAGCCATAAATCCAGAGGCTAATGGAACCATAACGTTATCATCAACCTTTGGAAGTCTCTCAACCAAACTAGAGATTAACGCCATGAAAACACCATAGAAACCATATTTGAAAAAGGCTATAAAGGAACAGACAATAAACATTGCAATAGTCCCATCCCAAGATTTAACTTGTCTACGTTGTCTAAAAGCTCTAATAAGACCGGTAACAGCATCACCAAAAGACATAAATAACATTCCAATTAAACCAATCCAAACATCACCTAGAAAAACGCCGAGATAAAGTATTAAACCAAACATTATTGCAAAATGAACTTCATATCTATTACCCTCCACTTGAAACCAATACATGATATTAGTCCTCCTACGATAATCAATATATAAAGCAATTAGGAGAGCTGCAATAGAGACAATCCAATAATAACCTTCATAAAACAATGCAGTACAAATAGTTGTAATACCACCATTAAGTATATGTACAACCTTCCTACCAATATATGCAGCTGGAACATGAATGTAATGTGCCTTAAAGAAATTGTAAACCCACTTGGAGAGATAATGTATAACAAAGAAATTCCATAAAGCTAAAACACCGGTCAAAAACATTACGCTATAAAAGTCCAGCAATAATAACACCAAGATAATATGGATAAAATTATGAAATAAAACTTTTGAATAATGTAAATAGTTTTAAATGAATTCATTGGTAGCCGGGGGGAGATTCGAACTCCCGTCGACGGGGCCAGAGCCCGCCATGCTTGGCCGCTACACCACCCGGCTTCAAGAAAATTGTGGTAAAAAGTTTGTTAAAAATTTATCTGGGGGTTGAAGGTTTAATTACTTCATGAGAAACATTAACATTTACTCCACCATTCTTAAGCATAGCTGAAATGGAACAGTATTTCTCCATGGATAATCTAATAGCTTCTTTAAGTTTATCTTCATCTACATCTCCATAAACAATATACTTTAAATCAATATTCACATAAACCCTTGGATCTTCATCTCTCCTAACACCATTAACCTTAATCTCAAATCCCTCAATCTTCTGCCTCATCTTTAAAAGTATTGAAATTACATCGTAACCAGTACATCCAGCAAGTGCCATCAATAAAAGTTCCATTGGACTTGGACCTACAGGTGGAATATCCTTTATTGGAGCTCTCATTAGAACAGCTTGATTTTGACTATTCTTAGCTATAAAGCCTATTTCAGGTATAAATTTCAATTCCACATATACATTAACTACCATATATCTCACCGGAATAAATCTTAGCCTTAGATAAATCTGCAATCAAATATTCCACTCCACTACGCTTCACATATTCTAAACCATACTCTGTAGTTATAACCCTGCCACCAGAGCCAATTGCAACTCCATTAACCATAATAATTCTACCACCAGAAATACCCATACATGCACTTCCAATAAATGGGTCAATAACAGTTATATCTGCATCTGCACCAACACCCAAATGCCCCTTATCTTTAAAACCAAACATCATAGCTGGATTAAGAGATAATTTAATAGCAAGATCCTTTAAACTTAAAGCTCCAAGTTTAACTAAGAGCATACCATATTCAACTTGCACATTTCTAGGTATATCACCACCATCAGTACTAATTGCATCTACAATAAATCTATCACCATCTCTAGCTGTAGCTAAAACTATTTGAGCTTCAGGATCATTAACTGGAAAGCTTACACCAATATCAGTTTCAGCCTCCAACCAATACTTAACCCCTTCATCCCCAGTTACAAGTATAGATTCACCCCCAGCCTCCACTCTAACATAACAATATCCATCCATTATAGCCTTCTTTAAACCTTCAAAATCTTCACTATAACCCTTCATCCTAAGACAATTCCTAGTAACACGACTAACAGGAACATTATTTACACATCTACCACTAGTACCATTAATTAAAGCTAAATATGATTCTGAAGCAATTCTCCTTTTACCCTTTAAAGCTGAAATAGCTTTCAAAGCTTCATAAACTGGATCTTCAATTAAACCTCTACAATAACTATTAACATGAGCTATATGTAAACCATTATCTCCAGCAAGATCTAAAGCTTCAAGAAAACCATTTAAATCACTTCCAGTCTTAGTGGTACCAACATGAAAAGCAATATAACATCCAGCTCTATTACATTCATCAATAATTCTAGCAGTAGTTTCAGGGGTAAATGGATTATGACCACCAGCAATCTTTATACCAAGAGCACCTTCACATAAAGCTTTCCCAACAGCTTCTTTAATCTCAGAATCACTAAGAATTTCAGAAGCCTTTGGATAATAATTCCTAATATTTGTAACTGTTGCAACATTTAATCCAGCACCATAAACCTTTAAATTCGATATCAATGTATCCATGGATGCAGACATATCTACAGCAGTTATAACTCCAACTTTAGCCATCATCTTATGTCCAAACCCTCCAATATGAGTATGTGAATCTATAACCCCTGGAAACACTATTCTATCAGAAACATCTATAACTTCACGTCCACTCCTAATATCAATATCATCACTCAATTCAGCTATTTTACCATTGGAAATAGCAATATCCATATAATCCTCTAATCCATTCTTAGGATCAACTACAAATCCACCCTTCAAAATTAAATCATACTTAACCAATAAATCACCAATAAAATATTGGAGATGGATATAGATAAAGATGTAGAATCTACTTATACTTAACAGCTTCAAAAATCTTCTTTAAAAGTAGTTCAGGTGGAAATGCACCTACAATCTCCACAGAATCATTTATAATAGTTTTTGGAACTGCAAAAACAGAATATTTTAAAGCTAAATTTGGAAATAGAGATGCATCTATCATTTCACCCTTAATCTTAGGATTTATTAGAGAAAAACTATGAACATTGGAAACAGCCACTGGACAGTATGGGCATGTTAAAGTCACAAAAACTTTAATATCAACATCAAAATTTATCCCACTAACCTCTCTAACAATAGACTTAGGCAAATCAAATTCACCAGTAGAAGCATGAAGGATATCCTCCAATAAACTTGAAAATTCATAACCCAATGGAACCCCTAGAAATCTAGCCATACCACCAGTATACCTTGAAACAACAATTATCGTAGGAACATAAGTCACATTATACTCATTAAATTTAACCCTAGAATCCTCATAAACATACTTCTCTAAAACAATCTTACTAGATAAACTTGATAAATCCATAAGTAGATCTTCAGCCTCCCTACATCCAGTACACTTAAACCTCTGAGTGAAAAGTAGAATTCTAACATCATCCCTTAAACCACTAAGGATATTTTTAACTTCATCAACATATTCATCTGGAATAATTTTCATAGACGCCCAATAAAATTTTAAATAAAGAAAATATTAACCTTTCCAAACAAAATAAAACGAAAATAATAACTTAAAAATACAAATAAAATTTAATGAGTAAATTGGAAAAACAATATATAATTGGAATTGATGGTGGAGGAAGTAAAACTGAAGCTGTATCAACATGGGTAAATGGGAAAATAATAAAGAGACATATTTCAGGAAGCATAAATATAAATAGTGTAGGATTAGAAGAAGCAACAAGAAATCTATTGGAAAGTTTAGAAAATGTGAAAATAAATGGAAAAGCAGAATTATGCGTAATAGGAGCAGCAGGATTAGAAAATGAAAGGAATAGAGAAGAAATAATTAAGCTAATAGACAATAAATATTCGAAAAGAGTAATAATAGTATCAGACGCAAAAATAGCATATGAAACAGTAAAACATAGGGGAAATGTAATAGTATTAATATGTGGAACAGGATCAATAGCATACACAGAAGTAAATGGAAGAAAGATTAGAGCTGGAGGATGGGGATATTTAATTGGAGATGAAGGAAGCGGATTTTGGATAGCTAAAAAGGCTTTAAACAACATGTTTAGAAGATATGATGAAGAAATTCCACAAACACAATTATCCAAGAGGATAATGGAATTATATAAAGTAACATCACCAACACAAATAATAGAAATAATATATAGTCAAAGAGGGATAAGCGAAATAGCTAAAATAGCTGAAGAAATAGCAGAAGCATGTGAAGAAGGAGATGAAGAAGCAATAGAGATAATAGATGAAGCTGGAAGAGAATTAGCTAAAATCGTGAAAATAGTGATAAGGAAAAGTGGATATGGGAAGTGTGAAGTACAATGTTTTGGAGGATTATTTAAAACATCAAAGAGATTATTGGAAAAGATAAAGAAAGAATTGGAAGGAGAATACCCAGAAATAAAAGTTGTAAAGTGTAAATATAGAGGGATAGCTGGAACAATATTAATGGGATTAAGGGAAATGGGAATAGAAATAAACAATGAAATCATAAGAAACATAGAGGAATGGGCATATGTATAAAGATAGATTAAAGGTATTTAAAGAATTAGAGGAAACACCTACAGAATCAAAAATTAAAGGTATACAAGATATAGAGAATATGCCAACAATAGAGATACTACGCATAATAAATGAAGAAGATAAAAAGGCCGTGGAAGCTGTGGGAAGAGAATTGGAGAATATATGTAAAGCAGTAGAATTAATAGTTGAAGCCATATCCAATGGGGGGAAGATGATATATATTGGAGCTGGAACAAGCGGTAGATTAGCAGTAATGGATGCAGCAGAACTACTACCAACCTTCAATATTGGACCAGAAACTGTGGAAGCAATAATTGCAGGAGGACCTGGAGCAATATTTAGACCAATAGAAGGAGCTGAAGATGATGAAGAAACAGCAATAAGAGAATTAAAAGCTAGGAGGATTAAAAGTGGAGATGTAATTGTGGGTATAAGTGCTAGTGGAAGAACACCCTTCGTAATATCAGCATTAAAATATGCAAAAAGTATAGGTGCAAAAACAATAGCAATAACAAGTAATCGGAAGGGTGAAATAACAAAATATGCAGATATAGTAATAGCACCAGAAACAGGGCCAGAAGTTATAACTGGATCAACAAGGATGAAGGCAGCAACAGCACAAAAGGTGATATTAACAATGATGAGTACTACAGCTATGATAAAACTTGGTAGAGTAAAAAGTGGACATATGATAAATCTAACTCCAGTAAGCGATAAACTTAGGGAAAGAGCTAAGAGGATAATAATGGAGGAAGCAGGAGTATCATATGAAGAAGCTGAAGAAAAATTATTGGAAGCAAATGGTAATGTTATATTAGCAATAATAATGGCTAAAACAAACTTAAGTAAGGAAGAAGCTGAAAAACTCTTAGAAGAAGCTGGTGGAATACCATTAAAAGCTATAGAAATAGCAAAGGTGAAGAAAATTGGATAGAGTGAAAATTGGATTGGAAATATTAATAGAAGAAGATTTTGGAGATTTAAGAGGTAGAAGTATAGGGATAGTGGCAAATCAATCAAGTGTAACTCCACAATTCACACATATAATAGATGAAGCAAGGAGGATTGGGAAATGCCAAGTTAAAAGGGTATTCACCCCTGAACATGGATTTACAATTACAGAAACAAAACCTATAACCACATCATATTATGATGAAGAGTATAAGGTTGAAATAAAAAGCCTATATGGATTAAACTATAAACCAAGAAGAGATGATATGGAGGATTTAGAAGCACTAGTATTTGATTTACAAGATGTAGGTGCAAGATGGTATACATATATCTCAACCCTCTACTACTGTTTAGAAGCATGTGGAGAAAATGAATTGAAAATTATAGTATTAGATAGACCAAACCCAATAACAGGAGAAATATTAGAGGGACCAATACTAGAGGGAGAATATAGATCTTTCGTTGGAATAGCTGAAATACCAGTTAGATATGGATTAACCATAGGGGAAATAGCTACATATCTAAATGAGAAATACCATTTAAAAGCTGATTTAAGAGTTGTATCCATGGAAGGTTGGAGTAGAAGCTTATGGTTTGATCAAACTGGATTACCATGGATTCCACCATCACCAAATATGCCAACACCAGAAACAGCACATGTATACATTGGAACATGTTTAATTGAAGCTACAAACATATCTGAGGGGAGGGGAACTACAAAACCATTCCAAGTAATTGGAGCACCATGGATAAAACCAAAGAAACTATCAGAAGAACTAAATAAAACTGGATTAAGTGGAGTTAAATTTAGACCATTAACATTCAAACCAAATAGCGGTAAATATAGAGGGAAATTATGTGGAGGAGTAGAAATATATGTGATGGATAGGGGATTATTCAGACCATTCCTAACTGGACTACAAATAATAAGTACAATAAAAAGACTATACCCAGAGAAATTCCAATGGAGAAAGGTTAAGGGGAAATATTGGATGGATATCTTAACGGGAACAAGTAAAATTAGAAGATCAATAGATGAAGATGAAGACCCATGGGCAATAGTAGATGAAGTAGAAGAAGAATTATTGAAATATGCTTATGAAAAGGAAAAATACCACATATACTAGCTTTTCAAATTCAATTTAACTGGAAGAATACCATGAGCTTCACAAACACCACATAAAACATCTACAAGAGCAGATAAGACTATTGGATTTAATCCATAGGTTAAAGCTATAGGTTTATCTCCATCAATTAATTCAGCATCATAAGGTGAACCTGCTGCAACAACCATTAAAACCCTATCTTTAATCTTCTCATATAAATCCAATTGAAACCTATGGAAAATTGCATTATAAGTGAAGAAGACAACACCATCCACATTATAAACAATATCCATTAAATCATCAAAGTTTACATCTTCATCATAAAATGATATAACCAAAGTATCAATGTAACTCCCAAATTCACCAACAAATAAATTGACAACTTCAGAACTAAAATTAGATAAGAAACGCTGAAGTATCCTTGGAATGAGGATGGCAATAGAATTATAACCCTTTAATGGTCTAAATAAATCACTTTTCAAAAGAGTTATAGAGGATAGAGAAACATCCATGGAAAGCATTCTATTCTTCCTCAAATTTTTAATTGAAACTTCCATAGGAGATGAATAAGAATTAATCTTATTCCTAAGGGCTTCAATCCTAATATAGGAATCATATAATAGTTTTGGATCCACCCCTCCACTCTTAACGAGTTTTAAAATGGAATCCTTTAAATCAAAAATATAATTTAAATCTCCACCCCTAAGTAGAATATTTAAACCAGCATTTAAACCATAAAGAACTACATCATCAACATCAAATCTACTGCTAATAGCCTTCATTTCAAGAGCATCAGAAATTATTACACCATTAAAACCAAGCATACCCCTTAAAACATCCCTTAAGAGATATTTAGAGAATGTAGCTGGAAGATTCGAAGAATCAACCCTTGGGAAACATACATGGGAAGTCATTATACATGAAACACCAGCATCAATAGCAGCTTTAAATGGTATAAGCTCTCTATTCAATAAAACATTTAAATCAACATCTACAATAGGAAGATCTAAATGGGAATCTACAGATGTATCACCATGACCTGGAAAATGTTTAGCAGTAGCCATAACACCAGTAGATTGAAGAGATGAAATATATCTGGAAACCATATTAGCAACTTTAAATGGATCATCCCCGAAAGATCTAATACCTATAACTGGATTCCTTGGATTAGTATTGAGATCAGCTACAGGAGCAAAATTCAAATTAAATCCTAAAGCTTTAAGTTCTTGACCTGCAATTCTAGCTATACAATCAACCATAGATGGATCATTGGATGCACCTAAAGCCATAGCGCTGGGAAGAGGGGTTAAACGACTAGCCATTCTAAATACTGGTCCACCCTCATGATCTAAAGCAATAATTAATGGTGGAAGTCCAATGCTAGAAGCATAATTTTGTAAATCTCTTATAAGCTTCTTAACTTGATTCCAATTAGCCATATTCCTTCTGAAAAAGACTAAACCACAAGGTTTAATCCTCTTTAAAGCATCCATAATTTCAGAATTAAGCTCTAAACCATCAAAACCCATCATAATCATTTGACCAGCCAATAAATCTAAATCCAAAGTTAAACACCAACAAATATTTAATAAATACACCTAAAAATTTATGGTATTATGGAAACCCTTAAAAACATGTATAGAAGATTTAATGGTGATTAAAATGCCAACAAAACACTTATATCAATACGATAGTTATCAAAAAACTTTTAAAGCTAAAGTTCTCGCCTGTAATGGTAGAGAATTGATTTTAGATCAAACAATATTCCATCCACAAACTGGAGGAGTAGCCAATGATACTGGCAAAATTAGGATAATGGGATTAGAATATGAAGTTCAAGATGTAAAATTAGATCATACCACTGCAGATATAATACATGTATTAAACATAGAACCAAAGGTTGAAATTGGAATTGAAGTGGAGGGTGAAATAAATTGGGAGAGAAGATATAGATTAATGAGACTACATACTGCAGCACACATACTAGTAGCAGTAATGTATAATCATTATAATGCTCTTGTAACAGGTGGACAAGTGGATGAAGATGAAGCGAAAATGGATTTTAATATACCATCAATGAGTAAAGAGATATTTGAAGATGCTATTCGAAAAGTTAATGAAGCAGTTAAAATGGCACTACCAGTAAAAATATACTTCCTAAAAAGAGAGGAAGCATTAAAAATACCTGGAATAGTAAAATTAGCTGAAAGAATGCCACCAGAATTAGAAGAACTTAGAATAGTGGAAATAGAGGGATTAGATGTACAAGCAGATGGTGGACCACATGTAAAGAATACCATGGAAGTAGGAGAAGTAAAATTGATAAAAGTTCAAAATAAGGGGAAAGATAAAAGGAGAATATACTTTACAGTAGAGTGAAGAAGAATGTTTAAAATTAAAGTAGGAGAAGATAAATTAAATCCACATCAAATAGCAATACTACTAAAACTTAAAAGTGGAGGAAAGAAGACTGCAAAACTACTTAGAGAAATGTATGAATTTGGATTGGAATCAAAAAGCTCTTTTTACACATCACTCTCGGAACTTAGAGATAAGGGATATATAGAATTTGAAATTGATGGTAGTGTAAAATTAACTGATAAGGGATTTGAAGCAATAGATAAAATACCAAAACTAATACAGCCAAAAATAAAATCAATAATGAAATATATATCATTTATAATGGAGAAATCAATTAGGGAAGCAGAGAAATACATGAGCATAGCAAGAGAACTAGAAGATGTAGAAGAATTAGAAGAATATAAGAAATTCTTAGAGGGAGAAATGAAGATAGTGGAAGAGAAACTTAAAGGTTGGAGGAAAGTTTCCATAGAATAAGTACAAAAATAAAATTTAAATACAAAAATAGACTAAAATTTAATTGTGGTACAAATGTGTAATGATGATAGAAAAGTGGAAAAGGAAATTAAAATGATAATTGGAGGATTAAACATACCACTACCAATAATAAAGATGAAAACATATAAACATGGAATAATATCAGAAAGATATCAGATAAAAGAAGAAGATGATAAATATATAGTGACAGTAGAACTTCCAGGTGTAAAGAAGGAAGATATAAAACTATATGTAAATGAGAATGCAATAAGCATATCAGCTAAAACATCAGTTGAGATAGTAGGGAGAAAAGAAGAGTATAAGTATAAGATTAAATTGGAAGATCCAGTAGAACCAGAAAGTGCAAAAGCAAAGTATTTTGAAGGATTACTAACCATAGAATTACGAAAGAAGAAGATTGGAAGAGAAGTAGAAGTAGAATAAATTTAGGGAAGGATTAAATGTAAAGTGAGATAAGTAGTGAATTGAAGGTAAATTGAACCCCATAGAGAAATTATTTGAATTGAAATCAAAGGAGGAAAAGATAGGTTTAGGAATAATGTCTGGAACATCATTAGATGGAGTATCAATAGTAATAGCTAAATTAAAGGGTAATTGGATAAAGACAAAATTCAAAATACTATACCATAAGACATTTGAATATGATAATGAAATTCGTAGATTAATATTGAAATTAACAAATCCAAAAACTGGAAATGTAAAGAGGATATGCCAATTAAATTATGTTTTAGGAATGATATTTGCAGAGAAAGCTTTGGAAGCAATGGATGAAGTTGGTTTAAGTAGGGGGGATGTGGATTTTATAGCAAGTCATGGGCAGACCATATACCATAATCCAAAGATTGAAGATATATATGGGTATAAAACTAGATCAACACTACAAATAGGAGAACCATCAATAATAGCTTATAAAACAAAGATCATTACCATAGCTGATTTCAGACATAAAGATGTAGCTGCAGGTGGTAATGGAGCACCAATAAGTGCATATGCAGATTACATAATATTTAGAAGCATAGATATTTGTAGAGCTATTCAAAATATTGGTGGAATAGCCAATGTAACATATATACCAAGAAATGCAGAGATAAAAGATGTAATAGCCTTCGATACAGGACCTGGAAACATGATAATAGATGCAATAGTTAGAGAGATGAGTCATGGAAAACTCAACATGGATTTAAATGGAGAAATAGCAGCAAAGGGGAAAGTGAATGAGGTATTGCTGAATTACATGATGAAACATCCATATCTAAAGAAGAAACCTCCAAAAACCACTGGTAGAGAAGAATTTGGAGAATCATATGTTAAGAAGATTATTGGAAAAGCTAGAGAAATGAATTTGAAATGGGAAGATATAATTGCAACAGCAACATACTATACTGCGAAAACCATAACTGAAAGCTACATTAAATACCTACCGGAAAAACCAGATGAAATCATAATTGGTGGAGGTGGAAGTAGAAATAGAGTTTTAATGGAGATGATTAAAGAATTAAATCCAAAAACAAAAATTAGCTTACATGAAGATTATGGAATACCATCACAAGCAAAAGAACCACTTGTAATGGTTATACTGGCAAATGAAACTATAAGTGGATTTCCAAATAATGTTCCTTCAGCCACTGGAGCATTAGAAAGAGTTGTAATGGGTAAGATAATATTACCGTAAGATTTATATATTACCAATTGGTAATTACCAAAAGGTAATTTAGGGCGAGGGTTATGACTCTGAAAATACAAATAGTTAAAGATGGAGAGGTAATATGGGAAGCTCCACTAACACCTACAACTATTGAAATAGATCATCTAAGAAAGAAATGTAGAGAAATAACACGGATATTTGAAGCATTAAGCAATGAAACTAGAATTATGATGTTAATGAAGATGATGGATGAATACCCAAAACCTGTAAGTTTTACAGAAATAATGAAGATGCTAGATGCAAATCCAAAGATAATTTGGGAAAACATTAGAAGATTAAGTTCAATTGGACTACTAGAGAGAAATGGTAAGGGAGGATATAGATGTTCAAATCATGGAAGAATAATATTCACAACATTAACCCTCGCCTTAACAAAATTAATGGAATTAATGGAGGATTTAGGAGGTGAGATAAATGTTCTATGATGATTTCATAAAGAATTGGAAGAAGATAATAGAGGAAATGGAGAGGAGGATTAGGGGGATAGAGGATATGGATATATTCAATCATGAATTCAAGGAGGAGATACTTCCAGATGGTAGTAGAGTAAGAGTATGGGGACCATACATATATGGGTATAGTATAACAATAGGTCCAGATGGAAAAATCATAAAGAGAGAATTTGGAAATATAAAGCAGAAGAGAAAGGTTTATGATGATATTGAAGAAGAAAGTGAAGAACCACTTGTAGAAGTAATTGATAGAAATGGAGAAATAAAGGTGATTGCAGAAATACCTGGAGTAGATGAAAAGGATATAAACGTTAATGTAAAAGATGGAAAACTAATTATAAAGGCATATTCAAAATACAAAAACTACTATAAAGAAGTAGATTTACCATCAAATATTAGCATAAAGAGTATGGAGAAGAGGTATAGGAATGGAATATTAGAGGTAACAATTAAAAGAGGTAATTGAAGAGTATAGTTCCCTATGAACTTAAAGTAGTAAATCTTTAACATCATTAACTTTAGAGTTAAGGAATATTATTTATTCTTCAAAGTGTAAATAGTGATTTATGGATTTATTTGAAGTATTGGAAAGACTTGGTAGGATTAAGAGAACTGGTTGGATTATGGCTAAGATACCGAATGATATTGCTGAAAGTATAGCAGAACATACTTTAAAGGTTGCATTTATAGCTATGGTGATATGTAGAGAACTTGAATGTTTAGATGAATATAAAGTTTTAAAGATGGCTTTAATACATGATTTACCAGAAGCTCTAATATCTGATATACCTAAACCAATTAAAGAAAGACTTGATGGAGAAAGATTATCGAAAATTAGTTTAGAGATTGTTAAAGAGATTTTGGGTGAAAGAGATTTAGTGGAAGCCTACTTAGATTATTCTAAGGGTGAAAGTTTAGAAGCTAAAATTGTGGATTTAGCTGATGGAATTGCAACGTACATTCAATCCATGAATTACAGGGTTCAATATGGTGTAAAAACTTTGCATTTAGAGGAGATTTTAAAGCATACTTGGAATAATATTAATGAGAAAGCTTTAAAGATAAACCTAGATTTAAACAAACTAATGAAAAAACTTATAGGTAGAGACAATCAATCTTAGAAAGATATCTAATGAGACATTCATTCAAAGTTGGAGCAAGCTTTGGATCCACATCTGGAGTTATAACAACACTTGGACTTATGGTTGGATTACACTCTGGAACACACTCAAAAATAGCAGTTTTAGGTGGAATTCTAACTATAGCAATTGCAGATGCATTTTCAGATGCACTTGGAATACATATATCCGAAGAATCTGAGAGAATACATAGTTTAAGGGATATATGGATATCAACATTAACAACATTCATATTTAAATTCATAATAGCTTCAAGCTTCATAATCCCATTAATGATAGTGGAAGATTTAACCATGGCAATAATATTGAGTGTAGTTTGGGGTGTAATTCTACTAGCATCCCTAAGCTATCTAATAGGTAGAAGGGAAAAGGATTATTGGATGATAATTGAACATGTAGTTGTAGCATTAATTGTAGTTGTAATAGCGCATTTAATTGGAGACTATATATCTATGATATTCCAATATGAATAATTGGTGTTTAATATGGTTGATAATGATGAATACATAGTAGTACTAATAACAACGCCAAGTATAAGTGAAGCTGAAAAGATTGTTAATGCATTATTGGAGGAGAAACTTATAGCATGTGCAAACATAATTGAAAATGTTAAATCTAAATTCCTATGGATGGGGAAAATGGAGGAAGCTCAAGAAGCATTAATAGTAATAAAGACTAAGAAAGAGGTAATTGAAAAACTATATACGAGAGTTAAAAGTTTACATAGCTATACAGTACCAGAAATAATTGCAATACCAATAATAGCGGGATACAAACCATACCTACAATGGATAAGTGAAGTGGTAATTTGCAAAAACTGAAATTCGATCTACACGTACACACAGAATACTCAGATGGAATTGGAAGTGTAAGAGAAATATTATTGGAAGCCTATCGAAAAGGTTTAAATGGAATTGCAATAACAGACCATAATACAACAATAGCCTTAAGAGAAGTAGAGAAGTATTCTAGTAAATTGGGTTTAATGGTAATTCCAGGATTAGAATTAAAGACAGATGCAGGACATATACTAGCATTGGGAGTAAATGTAAATTTAAAGGATAAAACTAGATTGATATATGAAGATGCAATAGATTGGATTAGAAATCTTGGTGGAATAACAATAATAGCTCATCCAGCAATAGAAGTAAATAAGATGAATAAATGGATTATTAAAAAGCCAGATGCAATAGAAGCCTTCAATTCAAATTACCCATTCAAATTTATTTTGAGAAGAGGATGGAAGATAATCAATAGAATTAGAGTTCCAATAACCGCTGGAAGTGATGCACACAATCCAAAATGTATTGGAAATGCATATACAATCATAGAAGTAAATGAATTATCAATAGAGGAAATCTTAAAGGCCATTAAATTGGGGAGGACAAAGGTATTTGGAAAACTATCACCCATAGAAAATAGGATGAGAGTAGTATTAGGATATTTAAATTAATAGGTTTAGAAACCTAAAATTGCATTTACAATTATTACATGGTAATCTGTAAGTTGAGGCTTCCGTTCAATTATCTCAATAACCCTAACTGGACACTCCATGGAATTACAATTTGTACAATAACCATTTTCAGCACATGGAACTCCAACTCCAAGTCTACGGGAATTCATTGGAGCAGCAATATTATATATCCTCCATAAAGCTGCATCAATATCATAAACAATCTTATTAATTCCAGCTACAATTATAACATTCCTAGGTCCAAAGGCTAAAGCTGCAATTCTATTACCAGATGAATCAGCATTAACAATAACTCCATCCATGGTTATAGCATTACAACTACTAAGATAGAAATCACAAGTATTCTCTGAAACTCTAATCTTATACGATTCCTCAAGACTTAAACCCTTAATCCAATGATGAATAATTCTATTCCCTCTAGCCTCTAAATCTTCTATTAAGCCTAACTCTCTAATGGTAACTGAACCTCCAACTCCTACAACTGCATTTTTAGGTATAAGTGATAAAATATGGTTTTTAGCTTCTTCAACCCTCTCAAAATATAATGCTTTAAACCCCCTTCTACTAAGATTATCTAAAACTAGATTTACATTACATTTAACATGCCAATCTCTATATGTATTATAACTCATTATCAATCACCCAATACCTAGTTCATCTAGGTGGACGTTGAAATAATCTTCTAGCTCTATCAAGCCAAAGCCTTATTTCAATATGTTGTGGACATAGAGATTCACATACACCACATTTAACACAGTTTTCAACTCTACCTTGAATTGGAACCTTAGAATTATACTCATCTATAACCGATGGATCTCTACCCCTAATAAAATACAAGTTGTAATACTCAAATATTTCAGGTATAAGAACCCCATTTGGACATGGTTGACAATACCTACACTTACTACAATTTATAAATCCAATGGTGCGGAGAATCCTTCTAGCCTCATCGAAAAGTATTAATTCATCATTGGAGAGAATATTTGGAATAGCGTTATCAGCATACTTAACATTCTCAACCACTTGCTGCATACTACTCATACCACTAAGTGCAACTGAAACTTCAGGGTGATTCCAAACCCACAGTAAAGCCCATTCCACAATACTCCTCTCAACCCTTGCTCTCCTAAAAACTTCAACCACCTCGGAAGGTGGATTTGCAAGTAAACCTCCTGCAAGAGGCTCCATAACCACAACTGCAAGACCCTTAGATGCAGCATACTTTAAACCTCTAACTCCAGCTTGATAATCAACATCCAAATAATTATATTGAATTTGACATAGAGTCCAATTATATGAATCTACAATCTCCTTAAAAACATCAAAGGAATCATGAAAACTAAAACCCACATATCTAATTTTACCTTCAGCCAATGCATGTTTCAACCATTCAAAAACATTGAGTTCCTTAACCTTCCTCCACCTATCCCTATTCAATCCATGGAGTAGATAGAAGTCTATATAATCAATATTCAACCTATTCAGCTGCTCATTTAAAACCCTATCCATATCAGAATGTGAGTTAACAAGCCAAATGGGCATTTTAGTAGCTATACGCACACGATCACGAAAACCTTCAATAGCCCTCCCAACAATAACTTCACTCTTACCACCATGATATCCATATGCAGTATCAATATAGTTAATCCCATGCTCAATACCATACCTAATCATCTTAATAGCTTCATCTTCATCAACACTACTATAATCACCGCCAAGAGTTGGAAGCCTCATAGCTCCAAAACCAAGAGCAGAAACATACCAATCCAAACTTCCAAAACGCCTATACCTCAAATAAATACACCTCAAAAATTGTATTAACATATGTAAGCTACCATTACACTATAAATCTTTCCATCAACCATTAAGGTTTAAATGGATTTACACTTTTACTACTACAATACTTACTCAATGGACATTTATCGCAAAACCCCCTTTTACAATACTCAATAAATACCCTAACAAGCTGAGATTCATATTTCTCAATTAAACTTTGATTTAAACCAACCTTTAAAGCGACGTTCACAGCATACCTTGAAGGTTTTGGTTTAGCTTTACCCCAAACATCTCTAAGCTCCCTAAGAAAAATGTTTATAGCTATAGGTCCAAAACCTCTAAACTCCATTAATCTAGCTTCCAAATCCCTTTCATCAAAAGCATATTCATGAATGCTATCTATATCCCCATGATACTTTTCCATTAGGATCTTCATATTCTCAATGATGTTTGTAGCTGTTGAAAAATCATATCTAACATATCCACCTTCATCTAAAACTTCAACAATAGAGTTCCATCCAGCATTTAGAATAGCTCTTGGAGTTGTTAAACCCCTCTCAACAAACACTCTAAATGTTTTTGAAGCTATCTTTGATGAGATCCTCTTGGCAAATAGTATTGAAGCAATAAACCATTTAAACCTATCATCCTTAGATTTAAGGTTTAATCCAAGTTCAAAGCTATAGGAAGGTATTGAATTAAGAACTGATTCAATTCCACTTGAATTCACACACAAATTATAATAATCACAATAAATTAAGATTTACCTCTAGTATATGTGAAAGGATTAATGAAATTAAAGAAACCATTTAATATTAGATGTAAATTTAGATGACACTAAATTTTACTTTACCACTTTACCTATAATAAGCTCTATATCCATTTCTTCACAGGATTTCCTAAGGACATCAACCACATCTTCTTTAACAGTTAATATTATGAGGTATTTCTTAGGCTCCCTCTTATACTTCTGTTTAACAATCTCAATCTTTCTAATAAGTTTCTCCAATTCTCGTAGACTTTCACTATAAGATGTTACTTCTCCAACTATGAGGGGATCTTCAAGGAATATGTTTATTTCCTCTCCATCTATATTTATGGGTTTAAATTCAACATTCTCCGATATAACCCCCATACTTCTTAAATAGTTAGTAAGGTTAAACCTGCAAATTTACTTAACTCACTAAAACCACTTATCATGGACTCTCTTAAAGCATTTAAACTCTTTTCCAATCTCCTATAATTAACCCTCAGTTCTCTAACCTCTTCCCACAGCTTATTTTGGCTTTCTCTTAGGTTTTTGATTTCCTCCCATAGTTTATTCTGGCCTTCTCTTAGACTTTTAACCTCCTCCCACAGCTTATTTTGATTTTCCCATAATTTGTTTTGAGCTTCCCATAACCTTCTTTGGTTTTCCCATAATTTATTTTGTCCTTCTTCAAATCTATCTAATCTCCTTAATATTTCAGAGATCCCAATTAAACCTGCCACTGCATACCTAAACTCCAAATCTTCTTCTAAAGCTTTCAATATTCTCAATTTCTCTTCTCTTGAAAGAGTTTCAAAGGTCATACCATAAATATTCAATTATTATTCACATATAAATCCTCACTTATTAATTAAATTGAATCTCTGAAATTCTAGATGAAACTTAACGTTTAATTAAGATTTTTAATTCTCTCTTTAACCCAATTTCAAAAGCTATTTTATTAAGCTCATCATAGACGTTTCTATGTATTGGTATCCCTATTTTAAGTCTTGTTTGCATGGTTTTCCAAGCTTTTTCACCTGGAATCCATATTGCATCAGCCTTTGGATGCTTTTTTAAGGATTTAATTTCATTTATGTATTGCTCAATTCTAGATAGAAATTCTTGTTTTGGCATAAAGGATTCTATATCCCAAGCCATAAAGGCATGACCTACATTTGAAGGTTTATCTCCAATAGTATAACCCACATGAAAACTCCAAGCAGCTCCAGAAAGAACTCCACATAATATATCCACTATAAATGCAAATCCAGAGCCTTTATGACCACCATACTCTTCACCTAAACCTCCAAGTGGTAGTATTGAAGCTTTCCCCTCTCTGAGCTGATTTAGAATTTTCTTTGCATCTCCAAACAATACGTTTCCATCAGTATCTATGACGAAACCAGGTGGTAGTTCACGTCCAAGTTTAGAATAAACTTCAATCTTCCCAACTGGAATTATGGAGGTTGCTGCATCAAAGAGTATTGGCGGTGGATTTGGCGTTGGAATTGCAATGGCTATGGGGTTTGTACCTAGAAATCTGCCAACTGTATTAACGTATGATACAAGTTTATCTGAATTAGTGGATGAAAAACCAATATACCCATGCTCCACAGCCTTTAAAGCATAATACCCAGCAATACCATAATGATTACTATTCCTAGCTAAAACCACTCCAACACCATAATCTCTAACCTTCTCAAGAACAATCTCCATAGCTTTAACACCAACCACCTGACCAAAACCTCTATCACCATCAACAACTCCAACAGCACCTCTACCATAAAACTTAATGTTTGGCTTAAGATTTATATTCCCACACTTTATACCACCAACATACCTTGAAACCCTCTGAACACCATGACTAGAAATCCCAAAAAGATCAGCAGTAACAAGAACTTCTGCAACAATATCAGCATCAAACTCAGAGGCGCCGAGACTATGATATATATTGGAGACAAAACTCTTAAGTTCAAAGGAATCTATACGTAGATATTCTTCAGGTGGAATAGGAGGTTCACGTTCATAAAACTCCAATAAAAACACCAAAACTAAAATTTGATTAAGGACAATATATA
>Ga0209394_1000067_pt1 | contig 94425 bp, 109 predicted proteins | sample JNZ201metaG_FD_184122 | JGI IMG/M metagenome (GOLD analysis project Ga0209394, IMG submission 184122) | Hot spring microbial communities from Jinze hot spring, China to study Microbial Dark Matter (Phase II) - JNZ 20120812A (SPAdes) (version 3) ...
GGTTTGTTTGATGGTTTGGGGGAGGAGATTTCCTCGCTTGACGATGTGGGGACTGAGTTTCCTGTCCCCATCGTTGACAGGTCCTTGTTGAGGGAGTGTGCCCGAAGGTGGCGCTCCCTCGTAGGTGGATTTGTGAAATCAAACCCATCCGCTTTATACTTGTTCCCCCGCGACTGGGGTGGTGAGCCATTCGCCACCCCAAGGTCGTGGGTGATGGCGGTGAGGTTGGCTGCGGGTCTAGAGGCGGCGGGATACTCTCCCTCCAAGGACGAGCGCCTATTCAGGCTCGCCCTGGAGGGGACGGTGGGGGTTGTGGCAACAGACGAGTTTCTGGGGTGGATGAGGAAACAGGACCTCGTCCCTCCAGAAGAAGTAATTGCAAATCCGCAAGCTCTACCATCTTCCCTCTCATCCCTGTTCCTTACCCTCGCCAACACCGCCCAGTGGGTCATTGAGAATCCTACTTTCATTCCGCAGCTGGGCGGTGTGGTTGACGAGCTGGAGAAAAGGCAGAAGTATGACTTATTGGCGGAGTTCTTGAGGTTGGTTGCCTCGGGACTCCGCCGTAAAGGGGACACCGAGGGGCGGAAAGCTCTGGAGGGGTTGTTGAAGGGGAGGAAGATAACGAGATTCGTCTTAGGACAGTAGCGTTGGTGTCCCCTTCTTTAAAATTTAAAAGGAGGTGAAAGAGATGGAGAAGATGGAAGGTGGAGGGATAGTCTGGAGGTTGGAGAAGGCGAAGTGGGTCTCTCGTAGTAAATACCCTTACTTAGCCAGAATCGTCTCCGTCCTTTCCCCTGCCAAGGAGGTCCCAGAGCTGAAGGGACCCTTGGCGGTAGACAAGGGAGGGCGGTTATACTGGAGGAGTGACCTTCTTGCCCGCCTCTCTGACGAGGACCTCGTGCCCCTCATTGTCCATGAAGCCCTCCACCTGTTGCTCCGTCACTTCGGACGGCGGGGCGACAGGGAAATTGAACTATGGAACGTCGCGACCGATATGGAAATAAACGATGACCTCCAGCTCCCTCCCTCACTTCAAGAGAAGGCAGTGGTTCCTTCTCGGTTTGGGCTGCCTGACGGGCAGCCCGCCGAGTGGTATTACGAACAGCTGGAACAGCTGCAAGGGCAACAAAGGCAGCAAGGTCAACAACAGAGTCAACAGGGTCAACAACAGCAGGGGTCAGGAGGTGACAAGAGGGAGGAGGGACAGGGTCAAGGTGGGGGACGGGAAAAGCGGGCAAGGAAGCGGGGTGGAGGTGGTGAGGCGAGTGGTAAGGAACAAAATGGGCATGGTCGGGGTGCAGAACAAGGTGGACGAAGGACAGAGTCAGGAATCTGTGGCGGGGGCTCGGGCGTGACTGGCGTGCCCGAGCCTTGGGAACTGCCAACTGATGATGCTCAAACGCCCGCCCTCACGGAGGGCGAAATTGAGGATGCAATCCGAGGGGTGGCAGAGGACATGAGGGAGTATGCCCGACAGCGGGGCACGCTCCCTGGGTGGGCGAGGAGGTTCGTGGACGAATGGGAGGCAGCAAGGTCGGCGTGGCGAAAGGTTAATTGGGAGAGGTTGGTCCAGAGGGTGGTGAGTGTGGAGGGGTCAATAATGAGGGGGCGGGGGACAGCAACCGATTGGAGAAGGAGAAACAAAAGGTTTTCGGAGTCCAAGTTTGTGATCCCCGCAAAGGCAACCCGCACACCCCGAGTGCTCATCGTTGTTGACACCTCGGGGTCAATGCGGGGCGAGGACTTACAAACTTGCCTTGCGGGGATTGAAAAAGGTTTAAAGTCATTCGGAGGGAGGTTGAAAGTCGCCGCATGGGATGCCTCCCTCCAAGGGGTTAAGGAAGTGACGAGTATACGAGAGGTGGGGAGGATGTTGAAAGGCGGAGGGGGCACCTCCATGAAGCGGGCAATTGAGTGGGCGGAAAGCCAAGCTCCCCGTCCCGACTTAGTCATCGTCATGACGGACGGGGAGACGGATTGGGTTGACCACCCTCCAAAAGTAAGGACAATAATTTTCATCGTGAATAACCCGTCAGCCTTGCAAAAGGTGCCCTCCTTCCTCAGGAGGAGCACCTATGCAATCGGAGGTGAGCAAAGGTGAGTAAAATGGATGTGAAGGATGTGCGAGCCATAATTGAAAGGAGGCTTTCGCTTGCTTGGGGGAGGTTCTGGAATGCGGTGGAGAAGGCGGAGCAGCGAGTTGTGAGGGAGCTCCAGTATCCCCTCCCAACCAATATTGAGAAAAGGTTTGAGATTGACAGGGAGGGGACGCCTGCCGTCGTCTGTGTTAAGTGTGTTGAGGTGCGGGACGACGGCGGGAGGTATGATGACCAGGCTGCTAAGGCATACTTTCAAGAAGGGTTTCAAGAGGGGATAGCAGTATGGGTCGGGGTGGCAATCACCCCGACAGGGGAGACCAGGGGTATCTATGTTAGGATGAGGAGCATGGGCGGGAGGGAGGTGTATAACGCGAGAAGGGTGCTGGAGGTGGTGGCTGACATGCGCGACCCCCTCTTCGCTGATGTAGTAATTAAAGCGTTAGAGGGGTTCGCTGAGGAGATGGAGAGGTGGATGAAAGAAGTGGAGAGGAGGGTGGAGAGGAAGGTGGAAGAAAACACGGAACTGATTGAGAGGTGGGAGGCGGAGCTTGCCGTCGGCAGCCTTGAGGGAGGTGAGGAGAGATGAAAGAGGTGATTAACCTCATGAAGGAGAGGTTGTTGATGGCGTATGAGAGGTTTGAAAAGGCGGTGGACGCTGTGGAGGATGTGTCAAGGAGGTATCAGCTCCCACCCCCTCCTGTCAATTTTGTTGAAGAAAGAGAGAGGGAGGGTCTCCGTGACGGCATAGTAATAACTTTCCAGTCCGCCAATGATGACAACTTTTGGAAGGAGTGGAAGGAGAGGTATACGGGTGTGCTGGTGGCGGTCGTAGTGCGCCTCAACACCCAGCTCAGGTGTATTCAAAGGGTAGAAAGTGGGGTTTTCGGCTTTGATTTGGGAGTGGTGTCCAGCGGGAGCTTTAGCGATGCGGCATCCGTCGTTTCCAGGATGTGCGACCCTCTCTTTGTTGACCTGGTAATTAAAAATATTGAGAGGGCGGCAGAAACCTTGGAGAGGTGGTGTAACCAGCAGGAGGAAGCCGCCCTCAAGAGGATTGAGGAAAACAAAGGTTTAATAGAGAAATGGCAAGCGGAAATCGCTGTGGAAAGGCTTGCAGGGGGTGATAGGAGATGAGGGAACTTGTCAAAAAGGCAATGGAGAGGGTAGAGACCCTCCACTCTGGCTCGTTAAGCCAGTGGAGGGAGGCTTACCGTGAGGTCGGGAAATGTGTTAAGGAGTTGTTTAAGGAGTTTGGGCTGGTGGGGAGCACGGTGGTGGAAGGGCAACCGAGATACCTCTCTACCTACTTTGGAGACGACCTCCACATCCCCCTCCTCGCAATCAGGTTGCCAAGCGGGAGGGAGTTTGCCGTATCCGCCCTCTTTGGATATGACTACAAACTCAAGCCTTCTTACTACTTCAAAAACATAACCTCCTGTTACTACTGGGGTGAGAGGGATGCCTTTCATTACCCCAGCCTTCCGTGGGGTGCACCCCTCCGCCAATTGTTTCCGCTTATGGCTCTCGGTGTGGCGATTGGAGAGGAGGAGGGTGCATCCCCCATCTCCTTAAAGCCGTATCCAGCCGAGCCAACCATTTCATACGACATCACCATACCAGAGATTTCATACAGCATCACCATACCAGGGGGAGTCATCCGAGATGCCGAGGTTACCTACGAGGTCAAGTTTACATACGGCATCCTCGGCGGGGGGAGATACAACCACGAGAGACATCTGGAGGAGATTGTCCTCGGGACTGCCACTTCTAAGGGATACGAAATCCTCGTCACGCCAGAAACAATAAAAAACTTTTTGGAGGGGGTCAAGCTGCGAGCTGCCGTTTCCCTCTTGTCATGGGGGTGATGAAAGGTGATAAACATCAGAGGGGTAATAAAGAGTGACAAGGTGCTCTCGGTCGCATGGGAGACCTCGCTCGTGAGCATCCCTCCACCGATACGCCAAAAGGTCGGGCGCTATGAGGACAAGGTAGCACCCTTGGAGGCGTGGATGGAAGAACTATTGTCAGAGTATGAGTTGGAGGGGGAGGTTGTCCTCCTGCCCGATGCGCCCCTCCAGTTGACAGGAGAAAGGGGTATCCTGGAGACGCACATCCCGCTCATTTTAGTAAGGGGGTATGGTTGTGAGGTTAGGCTTGCAGCTGTGGTGACCCCCGAAAAGGGGTGTCGTTTTGACAAAGCACGACCAGTTATGTCAGAGGAGGAGAGGGTGGGTGCCCGCCTCCGACCCACCTACCACAAAGGGGATAAGAGAGTGTGGAGGTGGAGCTCTGGTGAGTGGGGCGGGGAATTCATTGACAAGATTGTCATCAACTCCTTTCCCTCTTTTACCATTGCGGTGTTATCCGCTAAGAGGAGGGGTGCGGAGTTCCTGAAGGCAGTAGACCGTTTCTACTCCCCAAAACTTGCGTTTGATGTTAGGATTGACTGGCAGCTGGAGCAGGGGTGGGGGGTAACTCTCAGTTACGGGCTCGTCGGCGATGCAGAAAGTGTGAGGAGTGTCGTTGTCGGGGACAGCGCCCACCTCCTACCCCCACAACAATTAAATGATTTCTTCATAGGGGCTGAGGCGGCGATGGTAACCCATGTCCTTGGGAGGTGATGGGGAGTGGCAATCCTCTCCTCACATTCTCCTTGGGTAGCGAGGAGGAAACGCCCGAGGAAGGACTTCCTTCTTGAATGTTTGAAGAAGGGGAGTTTGGACGCCCGCCTGTCGGAGTGCTACTCCCTCTTTCCCCTCACTAAGGAGCTCGTAAGGAGGTATGCACCCGCAGCCAAAGTTTTCATCTCCTGTCGGCGCTTCCTGTGCTATCACGAGCCACCTTGCCTCGCCGTCCACATACCTGCCGTGCTGGCAGAGGGTTATGGATGTCAGTGTGGCATCGTCGTGGAGGCGGTGCTCTGGGCGAGTTCCTACACTCCATACCTCTCCCCCGCACCGAGGATTGGGTATTATGTCAGAGGGAGGTATGCCATCTGGGAGGGGGTTGCCTACGGGATAAAGCAGTTGAACGAGCTCACCATGGCGACTGCTCCTTATGTCATAGCTGCAATGATGAGCGCCCGCAGGCGGGGAACTGAATGCAAAGCTTTAGCATCTAAATGCTGTTACCCTGCAAAGCTCGCCGATGTGAAGGTCACAGGTGATAAAGAGAATTGGAGGGTGATCTTGTGCTACGAAATCCGCACCGAGCGGAGCAAAGTTTCGGAGGAAATTACATTTGCTACCTCCGAGGGCTACCTCCTCACACAAGAGGAACTTGACGAGTTTTTTGAGTTAGTAGAGGCGAGAGGTGTCGTTGAAGTCCTCTCCTGAGCGCCCTATGTAGCTCAGATAGCACGACGGGCAGGGAAAAGGAAGTTTCACTCTCTTCCACATGAAGGAACCGCAGCGCTTACACCTCCCCACATTCTTGCCCTCTGCGCTTTCAAAGCCCTCAAGGGAGGCGCAAAAGACTGGGTTTCCAATGGCAGCGCCCTCTCTCACCAACTCCTCCCATGTCCCAATGCGCCACTTATAGCCGAAGCGGCGAGCGCATCCTTCCGCATTCGCAAACGGATACCTCCTCAGCGTGCAAAGTCCATGTGAGAAGTCAATGAGGGTGTCGCCGACCCGCAAACTCGGTTGATAGACATACTGGGGCACGGGCAACCTCGGTAAGATTTCCACCTCTACTCCTTTCCTAATCAGGTGTGCTGCGTAAGCTGCCTCTATCGGAGCAAGTTTATATTCTTGACCTCGGTGGCGGACGAGGAGATGACAGCGACTCCACCTCACTGAAAGTCCCTTCTCCACCCACTGCTTAACTGTTTGGAGGGGGATGCCTGTGATTTCGGAAATCCGCTCCGCCGTCGCTTCTTCATTCAGGATTGCCTCAACGAGCTTCTCTATCACCTCTGGTGGGAGCACCACACTGGGGACATACATCTCTCCTCTGTGCGATAAACTTCCCGCACCGTTCACAGGTAACCACCCCCTGTGCGTCAAGTTTGAGGAGTTTGCGATACCAGCCCGTCTTGCCCCGAGAGATGATGCCGAGGGCTTCACACCCTCCCAGCTTCCACTTCAATAGCCTTTGACCTGCGACCCCACGAGGTATGTAGACATCCCCAACTACGATATACAGGTTTTTCTCTGGAAGCCAGATGAGGGTGGAGGAGATGACCCTCGCATCAAAGCCTGATGAGAGGAAGTAATCAAGCACGGCTGCAGTGAGCGGGCGCACCCTGACGGGGATACCTCCGACTGAAACAATCACAGACTCCCGTGTCCTCTTTGTCAAAAGGGCGCAAACTTCCTCCTTTGCCTTCTTCCCCGCATACAGGTTTTCTATGAGGGAGGCAAGCTTGCCAACCGTCACGAGCACCCTTCCTTCACCTCTCCCTCACTACCACCTTTCGCGGCTCTCTCCCAACTCTCAACATGTCGTCAATTGCCCCCTCCACGAGCCTCTTTAAAATGACAATTTCCTGAGGCGTCAAAGTTATGGAGGAAGCTTCCCCGCCTTGGGAAACTGAAACTATGAAGGCAGGCGGGCTGCCCTCCCTTTCATACCTGCCGACATAGATTTGCTTTGCTTGGCGGTCGGGCTGCCCCTCCTGCTTACCGAAAGTGCCACCTGGCACATGGACTGCTCTGAACGGCTCACCGCCTGTGAGGGCAATGAGGAGACCGCCGAGCTCATCCCTCCTGAAGCTGACGAGGACAGCACCCTCATCCTTCGGACGACCTTCTTCAACTGGGACGAGCCTGAACTGCAGGCGGTCACCCGTCCAACGAACCCTCAACCGTTTGGACTTCCTGAAGCATGTGTATTGTAGCATCGTGTATCACCCCTTTGGAGGGGGGTAACTGCCAGTTACCCCTCTTTGAGTTTTGGCTTGCGCCTCCATACTATTCTCACTCTCTGAACTTCCTGAAGGACATCACGGATGGCATCCAAACCGAACCTCTTTATGAGGACATCCTTTGCGCCCTTGGCGAAGGTGAGGTAGGGGGCTTCCCGAACCGCCTCCGCTTCAAACTCCTCACCCTCTACCTTTAGTGATTCTATTTGGTCATACTGACGGAGGACTTCCCGCATCCTGTCCTCCAACTGCTTCCTCAACTCGCCAACTTTGTCAATTTCAGGTGGCTTTGGAGCGAGGACGGCTGCACCTACAGCATCCACCCAAGTCTTCGGCACGGGCAGTATCTCTCCTTTCTCCTCATAGCACTGCCCGAAGAACGGGCACTTATAGAAACCGCCGTAGAGGACACCGCTGCAGGGCAGTTTGTCTGGCTCGTATTCTGGGGGCTTGTCTGGGATGCCCTCCTCTACTAACTGGTGGGCACGCTCGGTGAGCAACCTCTCCTCGTCTTCCGTCAACTCAACCTCGTAAATGTGATTAAGGGAGAGGGCGGGGTTGTCTGCTATGACATAGAAGAGGATGCCCCTGGCAGAACCAGCTACCCTCTTAACTGCCGTCATGTATGCCTTCACTTGCCAAATGTGGTTGTAATCTGGTAGGTAGGGAATGGAGGATGAGGTGGTTGCCTTGCATTCCAAAACCGTATCTGGCGGGACGAAGATGTCTATGTGCCCCTTTATCCCCTCCAACTCAACTTCAAACTCGGTAATCCCTTCTGGGATGAGGCTTGCGAGGAACGCCTGCCACACCTTCCCCTTCAAGTAGTGACCTAAAGTTTCTAAATCCTCTGGTGCACCTGTGTCGTAGAGGGCAGCGAAACCCTGCGCCCTCGGGCACTGACTCAGCTGTGAGAGCCTGAACGACCTCCTATCCTCACCTTGGTCAGCGGTCAGCGCCTTCACAAACCTATCCTTCAACTCGGCAGCATTCATCCTCATCACCCTCCAAATTTGCAGTTAAGGAGTTTTTGAGTTGCCGTCGGAGGGCTTCCTTCCCCTTCTTGACTGCTATTTTAAGTGACCATGCAATGGAGGGCTTCGGCACCGCCGCCTTCTCAAACGACGCCTGCAAACCTGCTTCAATTGCAAGCAGGGCATTGAGGGCGACACCTCTCAGCTGCGGGGGTAACTTAGAAATCTCAAAATCGGGTGCTATTTCGGCGTAGTGGTTGAAGATATACTCGGCGAGCTCCCTGTCCCTGAAAGCCTCACTCAAGACCTTCCTCCACGCCTCAATCGGCTCTTCGGAGAGGGGTATATCCACTCGGATGCCCAGCCTGCCAAGCCTCTCCTTAGCTTCCCTAACCGCCTCCTCCCTGACCCCCATTGGCATAGCCAACAAGTATTTGGAGACGGTCGCCCGCCAGAGACCTGTGTTGTAGTGCCTCAATACCTCCCTCACGATGATATAAGAGGGGAGCCACGCACAATTTTCTGCTTCTTTTTCAAGAGTGCCCGCCCGCAGGGCGTCATTCGGGTCTTTAGACTTCCACCTGCAGACATAGAGGATGCCCCAGAGCTCGGGGACCGTCATCACCTCATTTATCCACTTATCAAAGAGGGCATTGCCGCCTGCATCGCTATCTGGTGCGAGTATTAGACCGTGAGGGAATGCGGAGATGAGGGGTATCAGGCTGTGCTGACCGAGTGTTGCGATTGCTGGCTTTTTGATGGAGAAGAGGGACATGCAGTCAAACGCACCCTCAACCGCAAACGGCGGGGTGTCATACTCTATCGCCTTCAAGATTGCATAAGGTGTGGTGAGGGAGAGACCCGCCGAATTCCTATACTCCGACCTCTGGTAATACCAAAAGACTGCACCTTCGTAGCTTTCTGGGTCTGGGTGAGGGAGGACGACGGCGGGCTCCACCCGCCCACAAAACTTCATCTCTGCAAGACCCACACCGAACGAGCGGGACACCCACTTCGGTATCCTCCTTAACTGTTCCACCAGCTCAGCAGCCTCCTCCATCCTTGACATTGCTTGTTGTATGAGGGATGAGCGTGAGGGGGGCAAGATGCCCAATGCCTCTGCAAGTCGGCGGAGAGTGCCCTTCTTCCCGCACCCATAACACTTGAAAAAACCGATTTCTAAGTTGATTGACAAAGAGGGTCTCGTTTCCTCATGGAAGGGGCAGAGGGCATACCAGCACCTCCCCCTCTTCTCAACCTTCTCCAACTTCGGCTGGATTGCCTGAAAGAGGGCTTCATTGTCCATCTTCCTCACTCCCGATGACTTCCTGAGTTAAGGAGCTTTCGTATCTCCATCTCTCGCTATAGACTTTTATGTCGTAGCCGAGAGGGACGGGTAACCGCTCTCGTGCCTCAACTTCAGCAACTGCCCGCTGCAGGGCATCCTTAACCCCCTCCACATCACTCGTCTCAATCAACAAAGAATCGTGTATTGTCAAGAGAATGAGGGGGTCGGGGTTTCTGTCATCCTTCTTGACTTCGGATTCCCTATAGAAGTATAACGCCGTCAGGAGGCATAGGTCGGAGGCGTAACTCTGGACTGGCATGTTGATTGCTTGCCTCTCAGCACTCCCTCTTTTGGTTGAATCTGGAGAGAGGATGTGCGGGAGGTGACGCCTCCTGCCCGTCGGCGTCTCCACAAAACCGACCGACTTACAGAACTGAATTTGATGCCTCTGCCACTCCCGCACACGGGGAAACAGCGCATAAAACCTTTCTACGAAGAGGTGTGCCTCTCCTTTAGTTAGTCCGAATGCGGAGGCAAGGGAGTGCGGCGACATCCCGTATAACAAGCCAAAAGTGATGCTCTTAGCGATGCGCCTCTCCTCACTTGTCACTTCCGATGGGTCCTTATTGAAGAGGCGGCTTGCCACCTCGGTGTGCAAGTCCAATCCACTCTGTATTAGCTCACAACCTGTCGGGTCTTCTGAGAGGGCAATGACGACCCTCACCTCATGCGTCTTAAAGTCAACCTCTACGAAGAGGCGACCTTCGGCGGGCACGAAGACAGAGCTGATTAATTCGGAGTATTCACCGCCTGCGGGCAAGGTTTGGAGGGGCGGGTCTGAACAGGTAACCCTACCTGTGACAGTCCCGTGCAACCTCCAACTCGGTCGGACATACCCATCTGAACACATCCACCTTTCAAACCCCTCAAGGTATGTGCTGAGGAACTTGGTCACCCTCCTGTATTCAAGTATCTTTTGGAGAGTCTCGTTGCCCGTCCGCTCGCACAGCTCCTTCAGGACGGCTTCCCTGGTGGACGGCGACCCCTTCTCCGTGTATTCTATCACTGGAAGGTTTAGTCGGCGGTAGAGGAGGTCGCCCACCTGCTGAGGGCTGAGCGGGTTGAAATTCGGCGCAATATTCCTTGAAAACCAGCGCTCCAGCTCCTCCCTCTTTCTCATCAAAGCATCAGTTGCCATGCTGAGCCATTCCTTGTCCACCAAGATACCCCTGTCAGTGGCAATTGCATACATCTCTGCACACGGGATTAAGAGGGAATTGTGCAGCTTCTGTAACCTATTCCTCTCAATCTTTGACTTCATGCGGTCGGCGAGCCTCAGCGTCCAGTAGGCATCCTGAGCACAATAGGAAAAGAGGACACTGCGGGGTATCTCCTTCATTCGTCCCGCCTTCAAGTAAGGGGCGACGGGTGCACTCCAATCTGGCACACCGAACTCCTCCCTACATATCACCTTCAAGCTGTAGGAGGGTCTATCCTCCCTGTGGATGTAGGTCAAAAGGAGGGAGTCAGTCAGCCGAGGTCTCGGTGCGAAGCCAGTGAGCCTGCGCAACCACACCCATTCAAAAACCCAGTTGTGGGCGACCTTCTCAAACGAACTCTCCATCAAATATTTCAATATTGATATTGAGGTGGAGGGGTCACCAAGCGCTGGCGAGAGGGGTAAGACATACACCTTGGTCGGTGTGGCGATGGCAGCGACGAGTGGCTGGGCGAGCGGGTCAACGGGCGGCTTTCCCCCTCCATCAACTTCAATGTCAACTGAGAAGATGCCACTGGCAATGACATCCCTCCTAACCGTCTCAATGTCTGTTGGGATTGAATAAAGAGGGGGCTCAAAGGTCACCTCAACTCGGTCGGCGAGGACTTCCCTAAACTCCTTAACAAACTCCTTAACACTGAGGTCACCCTCACGGAAGGAGGCGGCGGGGTGCTTCAACCTCCTGACCACTTTCCCCCTCCTTTGGAGCTCATCTATTAAGGTTGGTAGTAGAGGAGTGCCCAGCAGGATGACCTTCTTCACACCTGCTATATCCGTTAACAAGTTTTGTAGGCAGTATTTGGCAGCGACCTGTGCCTCTTTCTCCCCCGATGGCTTGCACTGTATCATGTTGGTTATGATGTAACCTCGGAGGGGAACCTCAGAGAGGACCTTCCTGACAAGCCGCCCGCTCGCACCTACAAACGGTCTCCCCTCTTTCTCCTCTTCAGCGGCAGGGTATAGACCCACGATGGCAACCTCTGGCTCTCCCACAATTTCTGCTAAAACTCTGGTCTTTCCATTGAGAGGGCAGCTCTCGCAGCCCACAAACATACCCACCACCTCGGTGTTACGAATTCCTCAATTTGTAACACCTTAAGGAGTTGCCAAGTGTTACGAATTCCCGACAACTTCACACTCACCATATGTCTGGGACTTCCTCCTCCGTCAACTCTTCGGCGGTCTCCTTCTTGTCCTTTTTACCGCTCTCTTTAACTGCATCAAAGACGCAGCAGCCGAGATTTGTGAGCAACTTCAGTTTGCCCTCCTCGCCCAGCCTGTTCTTCGTCACCGACAACCTCAATCCCTTCTCCGACCTCAATTCTGGTTTCTCAAGGAGGAGGACGACATCCGCCTCATACTCCACCGTGCGGCTATAGCGTGTGTAGCTCTCGGTCGGCGTCTTCGTCACCTGGGATAGGAGTAAGAGGGCGCTGTCGTGAGAAAGCGCAAAAGTTTTGAGCTCCCTCGCCACCTCTGCAATGCCGAGCTCGTGAATGTCATACCTCTTCGGTGGCTCCACCCTCTGCAGGTAGTCAATTATGAAGAGGCGGACGCCGTGTGTCAGCCACAACCTCTGCATCTGAGAGATGACTTCCCCAAGGGAGAATGCATTGAAGGAGCAGTAAATCGGCAGCATGGCAAGCCTCTCATTTGCCTCTTTCAAAAGGGAGGGGTCTACCTTACCCGCAAAGGCGTCCTTTGCCTCAAACAGGTTTTGTGTGTCAACTGAAGCACGGGCAAGCAGCTTGCTCATCAACTGCATCTCCGTCATCTCTAAGCTGAAAAAGCCAACTGGATACCCCTCCGCTGCACTCTCATACGCTGTATTCACAGCTAAAGAGGTCTTGCCGACGCCACGCCCGCCAGCGAGGACTATCAATGAACCCTCCCTTATCCCCTTCCTCAGCTCACCGCCGACCATCCTGTCAAGCTCATCCAACCCGAAGCACCCAACTGCATTCCCTCCAAACCCTGTCAACAATCTCTCACCTATGACATGTGCCCGCTCAATTGTCGGTCCGAGCGCCTTCCCAAACCTCTCCAACTCGCCCAGCAATGCACCATAAACATCGTCAGGAGAGGTGTCCACCTGCTGGAGCGCCCCCTCCAGTATCTCCCTCAGGTGGCGTGCTTTCTTTCTCTCTATCATCTGGGAGACTACCTGTGGCAAGAAGGAGGGGTCAACAGGCTCTACGCTCTCCAAAACCTCTTTCAGTTCCTCTTTGATTAAATGGGATAGAGGGAGCGCTGCGAGCTGCGGTTTCACCCCTTTCCTGTAGCACTCTTTGACGAATTCACACACCTCTCCAAACCAAGGGATGGTGAAGTGGTCAGCTGTCAAGTTCGGGACGGCTTCAATCAGACTTGGGTCTTCCCAAAGGGTCACGATGACGACTGCCTCTGGGTCGTATCCAAGCATCTCCCTCTGCCTCCTTCAAGAAGCGAATCGCTAAAGCTGATGCTACCCCGAAGAGGATGAGCCCGCCCGCAATGTCAACTGCGGCATAGACACCTGACAGGAAAGCCATCAAAAGAGGGGAAAAGGCAATCGCAAAGGCGAGCCAATCTTCCAACCACCGCATGACATCTCACCTCCTTTCTTTTATGTGCTTTTAAGGAGTAAGCAGCTCTGAAGCCAGTCAATTGCACCCTCCACATCATCCCAGAATACCTTCCCAAATGCATGTAGCCAAGGATGGTATAGCAGGTTTAGAGGGACGACGATTGCCACTGATTTCTCCATGAGAGCAGCTGCAAGAACCTCCATTGCCCCTCCGACTGAAGGCGCATCAAAATATGCGAGGACGCCGTGTGCCGAGGCAATCGTCCTCAGGTCACCTGCCACGAGCCTCTTCGCTAACTCCTTAACTGGCTCCCTCTCCAAGCCCTCATACCACACTCCCTTTGGAACATCCGTCGGAGTGAGGGGCTCTAAGCCCGCCTCCTTCACCTTCCATGCCAACTCCTTAAAGCTGTCCTCAAACCCCTTTTTGTTGGTGATATTAGAGGCGATGTAGATGAGGGGTGGCTCGCCAGACGGCTCATACCCCTCTGACCTCAGAAACTCATCCGCCTGCCTGAAGATTTCCTGACGCTCCTCATAGGGGTCGTCCACCTCTATCACTATATCCGATAACTCAAGGGGGATGAGCTCGGAGGGGTGTATGTCCGTGGCATCCTCCGTCTTGCGTGCCCGCAGCCCAATCACCTTACCCCCTCTCTCCTTTATCATCATGAATTCGTTAGCATAGCGGACATCTGGGACTACCACCTTGCCGCTTATGAGGGGTGCAGCACAGCTCCACAACTTGACGAACGCATCCTCGTCAATGTCCCTGCATCCCTGCCCGACCGACTGGAGTGCCAGCCGTGCCTCCTTACACATCTGCGGTCGCCAAGCAAGGACACCTAAAGAAGGAGTCAGCAACCCCTTCAGCGAACCTGCAAACGGCACTTTGACAGCACCATACCTCGCACAGAGGAAGTTTGAGAGGAGGGTCTTCCCAGACCTCTTTTTACCAGCGACGCCGATTAACACATTGCTTCACCCCCTCTGTTTGGCAATTTCAGTGGCAACGAGTGCCCTCAGCGCCCCTTTGTCTATCAACTTGCCAGGGCAAGTCTTCTGTGCATAATCCCTGTGGAAGTTTAGAGACTTGACAGTCAGATTGAACTTTTGGAGGAGGGCGGCGAGGACGGCGATTGCCACTCCTTTCTGGGGTTCCTCTAACTTTTCTTCATCAAAGTTGCCTATCAGGCAGACACCAACGGAGCGTGAATTGCGACCAACTGTATGTGCACCCACTTCATTGAGGGGTCTGCCGAGCCATATCTCTCCGTCGGGTGCTATCAACAGGTGATAGCCTATATCTTTCCAACCCTGACTTTTGTGGTGAGCCCGTATCCCCTCTATCGTCTCCTTACCCCTGTATTGTGCCTTCGTCGGTCGCCAAGTGTGATGGAGGATGACCTCATCCACCTTCCTTGTCACCTTCTGGTCTCGCAGCCATTTGAAAAACTCCTTAACCGTCATCTCTGCTCTTTTTTACTACCTCAATTCAGGAGAGGGTTGCTCGGCATCCGCATCCAACTCTCCTCTGCCAAGAAACCGACATAGTTGAGAAACTCCTTAAATGAGATGCCGAGTGCCTCCCCTCCCGCCGCTTCATAAATCTCTCTTATCTGACCAAACCTGCCCGCCGTGAGGATGAGCAGCTGCTCAGGGGCTGCCTTCCCCTCCAGCATCCCCGCCATCTCCCACAGGTAAGTCAGATACACGGAGAGGGCATCGCTGAGCACCTCCCAAGAGACTTTAATCATCTTCATCCACCACCGTGAAGCCGTTTGCGGCGATTTCCGCTGCAAGTTTCCGCCTAAACCGCTTACTCTCAATGTATCGCCACACCCCATGAGACAGTATGTCGTAGGTGCCACTCATGTTCAACCCGCCACCTTGTTTGGCAATGTCTTTCAGCGCCTCCTCATACAACTTATCTGGTAAGTCAAATAGGAGGAGGAAGCTGCTGCTCCCTTTGAAGAGCTCGGAGGCGAGCCACACCTTGCAGTCCCGCACCCAGTATTTGAAGGAAGGTTTGAGCCATGCCCATCCCTCCTCCATAGGTGTCGGGAGCATGTCCGCCGTGACGGGGTGATACTTCTGAAGTTCGGAGACGAGCTCCGCAACGGGCACGCCCCCTGCGAGGAGCACCTTCGTCTTATACCTCATCCCAATCACCTCCAACATCATTTGGTTTAAGGAGTTTGGAGAGACCCTTCAACCTCTCCGCCAGCTCGTTGACCGAGAGGTTCGTCAAGGTGTCGTCCCCAAACCCGCCGATTTCTTTCAATAGTTTTGCAATCTTCTCAATTGGGAGGTCACTCTCAAGTGCCCGCCTGAGGGTGAGCAATCTCTGCTGGTCAAGCACCTCCAATACCGTCCTACATATCTGTTGATACGCAGCTTCAAGCGGGTCACCTTCTTCTGCAACACCTTCCCTGTAGAGGATGCGCTCTGCCAACTCGGAGGAGAATTCCCTCCTAACGATTTCAGTGACATGCTCATACAGCTTCCTATACCGCCAAGTCTCAAAAGCCCGACCCGCAATGCCGAAGAAAATTTCCTTTAGTTTGCCAAAAACTGGGAGGGGTAACTCCACCTCGGTCGGCAGGGGTTGAAGTTGCGGTGCGAACGATAGCACCCCGAGGGATATACCCCCCACTGGGAGGGGCTCCTCCAACCACGCATACACTTTCACTCCATCTAACACCTGCGTATACTTCCGCCTCGGAAAGATTGAAGAGAGGAGAGAATACACCTCGTCGTATAACTCAATAGAGAAGCGTGCCCGTGCGAGGGTGGTGATTGCCGATGGCGTGGGTATCACCCCAAGCCCGAACTCAAACTCCTCAAACCGCTCCAGTTGGTGGAGTATCTCCTCTAATTTGTCTTCTTGGAGGAGGGCGATGACCGCCGCCTTACAATGCGTCGCTGCAACTGCAACCGTCTGAGTTGGGCCGTGCCACCGATGCCCTCCTCCCGTCCTCACCGTCAACAAGACAGCATGCTCCTCGGAGAGATGCTTCCCTGCAGCTCGCTGGTGCGCAGGGAACGGCACGGTCACCGCATGTTGCTTTGAGACATAATACAGCAAGGTCACTCACCTCCCAACCGTATCAGGTAGCTCACCCACTGCGGGACATCCTCTGTCGTCCCGTCGGGCGTGATGACAACTATGAGAGGAATTGGTTTAATCCCCTTTCTTGGCGGTTTTTCGGGAAATGGAGTATAGCCGTCTGTGAAGAGGACGATGATGTCTGGGTCGTGCCTCAAAGCTTCTTCTATACCAACCCGCATGTCAGTTCCACCCCCGCCATGCAGCGTGAGCGGGATGTCCCTCTCCTTCACTACCCTCTTGACATCGTGCACATCGGCATCGCAGCTGATTAGGATGAGTTCAGAGGAGACTTGAAGGATGGTCAGCGCCTCTCCGAGGCATTCTCTGATATCCCTGCCACACATGCTCCCGCTGGTGTCAATTACGACTGCAACTTTCGGTTGTGTTACCTGAGAGAGTTTCGGGAGCAGGGTTACCCCCTCTGGCATGTCAAAAGTGGTCGGAGATGTGATGATTTTGCCCGCCTCCGTCATACCTATCGCCCATGACACCCAGCGCGGCGGATACTTCCACTCACCTCCAAATAGGACACGACCTCTCGCAAGTGAGTAGACGGAAGAGAACAAACGCCTCCACTTCTCTATCTTCCCCCTCCTGCGGAGGCTTCCTATTTCCCTCTCAAGTCCAAATGGGAGAGCGCCCCGAGTCTTCTCCATGGCGTCTATCACTTCGTTGACAATTCTCTCACCCTCCAACTCTCCTACACCCCTCTCTTCTATCCCGCCTTCCCAGTCAGCCTCTACACCCGTCACACCCGACCCTTCATTCTCAAACTCCTTAACCCGCTCACCGAGCTGCAACAACCTCTCATAGATTTCCTCCACCGTCGCCTCCTCTACGAAGTAGCGAGAGAGACCGAAGTGCTCCCCTTTGACAGCGCCCTCTGGTGCGGGTAGCAACTCCCTAAGCAGCTCAAAAACCTTGATATCGCAGGCAACATTCCAGAGAGAGGGGTCTCTCCCTCCCCTCCTGCTTGAGTGTTTTAAAACGAAGTGTAAACACTCGTGTGCAAGGACATGTGCGCACTCATCCGCCACCCGCACCTTGTCCTCCACTTTGCCTCCTTGCCAAACCTTCTCCCACCACTTTGCAGTGGGATTGACGGTGGAGAAGGTAATGACGCCGTCCTTGGTGACACCTGCCAGATGCCGCATGGCCTTGAAGGTAACTGGAAGGTTGAAGATTGGAGAGGAAAGCCAAGGGAGCTTCCGCACGGCACGAAGCCTCGCAGCCTCCACTATCCTCTCAATCATACTCACCACCCTCAAGGAGCAGTGTGGCAACACCTTGAATAAACGACTGCTTCCATATAGTCACAACCCCTGCGAGGGGCACTCGTATCCCCTCACCTCTAAAAGAAATCAAAATTCTACTGCCGTCGTTCTTCATTTCAAAGGGGACGCCCTCAAACTGGACAGACCACCAACCTCCTTCACCTTTCACAGGTGTAACTCCCTCCTCAACGCATTTTCTGAGCAGAATGTGGAAGAGGATGTGGCTCTCCAAGGAGATGTATTCTTGGCAAGAATCGCACCGAAGTGCCCAGCTACCTCCTGGCATGAGGAGGCGAAAAGTGAATACCTTCTCATCTTCACTCGGTCGCCCACCTTGGCGGAAAACCTCCCACATGAGCTTCTTGCCCACCTTCCTTACCGAGAAAGGCAAGTTGCAAAGAGTGAGGGTATTGTTCACTTCCTTCACCATCCGAGAGACTCTCTTTATAATTCTAACGAACTCTTCATGGCCAGCGTTGGTCAAACCACCCACCTCCAGAGCTCCGTATTCAGGAATTCTTTTGCGAGGTCAAGAGGGATTTTGCCACCAGCCTCAATTGCCATCCGTGCCGCCACGACGCCCAACTCCCGACACTCCTCCTTTTCCCTACCCTTTACCATGCCCCACATCAATCTGACAAGTTGCCACACCGCCTCATCCCCTCTCTCAATAGCTTTCAGGATGCACTTGTATTTTTGGTCTATTCGTAAGCTGGAGAGGGGGAGCGCACCCGACAGCACGGCATCAAGGTCAACTTTACTCCTCATCCACTCCAGAAACCTCACCCCCTCCTCGGCGCCAATACACCCATCCACTATGACTTCAACCAGCCTCTCCTTCACCTTTTCATCCCAGCCGTCGGACACGACTTCCAAGATGGAGAGGGTTTCCGCCACGAATTCCAGACTTCGGTTTGTTGCCCACCCCGCAAAGGGCTGTGGTTTGATATCCCTCTCCGAAGGTGCACCCTCTGAAAGGACATAGAGGGCGACCTTTCTCCGCCATCCGACCTCTTTCTTTGCCCTTTCTACCAATTCCCTGAGACCGCCCCTGGGTTGGGTCTCCCGCAGCGGGGCAGGCTCTCTCAACAACTCTTCAGACAACTCAGTCCGTGTCGGCTTCAGCACCACATGTAACAGCCTGTTACTAAGAGGTGGAGGTGGCTCCCAAAGCCCGCCTTCCTCCATCCTGTTTCCTGCAATGACAACGGGGTAGGATGCCGTCCTCACCAGCTCAAGGACGGCAGAGGTGATGGAGGGGTGCGCTTGCGTCAGCTCATCCAGAAAGAGTAAACCAAAAGTATCGGACTCTCCTCTTCTCCATGCCTCGGTCACCTCCTCCAACTCTACCCACCAAGATGGTCGGATGAGCCTTATCGTCCTCTCCTTCCCATGAGGGGTTGGGACGGGATACCCGCCCAACAAGGTCGGGTCTTGCTGAGCGAGCTCCACCACCTCAACCCGCCCGCCGAGGGATTTGGCAAATGAGGTGATTATTGAGGACTTCCCGCAACCTGGTGGACCCCAGACCGCCAAGGCGGGGGTCGCCCTCCGAGCAAGTCGCCCGACAACAGAAATGAGGAGTAACCTTTCCAACTCAGCCACCTCTACCTCCATCAGATACACCTCCCTCCGATGGTTACAATCGCACCGTAGTGGGATTGAAAGTGTGACTGCCAGCCGTCCCCTCAAAGTCGGGTCAAAACTTTAGACGAAGGGGACGGGCGAGAGTGGGAAGTTAAGTCGCCGTCCCCTTAAAGTTAAGATTTAAGATTGCATCAACTCCTCCTCCCACCACTCCTCCAACTCGGAGGTGAGGGTCTGCAATGAATCTATCAACTCGTGGACGGCGTGCCCCGCCTCCTTTGTGCGCCGCAAACCCCTCTCCCTGAACCTCCTCAACCTGACTAGCAAATCATAGAGTCCCTCTATCCACCCCCTGAGCTCCGCCACCTCTTGGTCCCTTTCCTCTAACTTTCTTAATTTGTGGTCAATACCCATTTCCATCACCTCCAGTTAAATTTTACAAAGGAGAGCCCCTCAGCGTTGGCTTTCCTCACCTCCCTTTAATTCCTCACCGTTTAAGGAGTTCCCGAAGGCGCTCCCTCCAAAAACTCCTTAACAAACTCCTTAATGGAGAATTTCGTTGGAGGTGATTGGGATGAATGTGAAAATAGGAAAGCTCTATAAAGTCGTGCTGAAGCTCATCCCAGATATCGTGGAGGCAATCCTCAAGCTCGCCGCAGGCGAAGAGGTGAAAGTGAAGGTAAAGGAACTGGAGGCGCTCGGGATTGAAATCGTCATTCGGAAAGTCCAAGAGAAGTGATGTGTTGGAGTATTTTTGTTTCCTGTTGTTGGGAGGGGTTGTCATCACCGCACCCTTCACCGCTGGTCTTTTGTTTTTCAAGGAGGGGTATCTGGTGGCAAGCCTCTCCTTTTACGGGCTCGGTGTCCTCTCTTTGATTTACTTGCTGCACGGGGTGTGGAGGCATGCGAGCCGTCATTGACAACGACAGCTCCCTTTTACATATGAAGATAAGAGGACACCTGCTTGCCGTCGGTCTCTCTGAGCACGGCGTAACTGTCCATTTGACTGCCCCGCTTGGGGAGGGTCTTTTCAAGAGGCGTCTCCCGAGGCAGGCGGACATCTCCATCCTGCAGGCGGGCGTCCCCGATTTAGCGGAAAGGGCAAAAGAATGGTTCAAGAGGAGCACCCTTCTCCTCATTGATTGTTATGATAAGTTAGAGGAAGTGCCTGCCGACGGGTTCATCTTTCAAGATGCGGGTCTCCACCTCCTCGGGCGGGGCGAGCCAGTTTACATTCTCCCAAACTGTGGTCTCCCTCCAAAGAGTTACCAAAAGGTTAAGGGGCGGGTGGGCATCTTACGCCTAAACCCCGATTGTAGCAATGAGTTTGTTGAGAGGGTAGTGGAGGAAGCAGCCGACTGCGAAATTCACCCCCTTGAGCTTACCGAAGATTTGGACTCCCTCCTGAGGGATATTGGGCAGTGTGAGTTGGTATTCGTCCCAGAGGCGGTGAGGGGGTATGACCCGCTTGAGCCATACCTTGCTGCCTCAGCAGGCACACCAGCTATCCTCTTATCTCAACCGTCCCTGCCCACCGAGGCATACTCCCTCGTGACATTCTGTCCAAGTGTAACCGCTGCCTTGGCAGCCTGCCCCAAGGCGACCACCTTACCCTACAGGTTGACTGCCAAGGGGAGGGCGGCATCCCTCCTACCTCTATTGAAAAGAGATAAGATGATGGGAGAGGTCAGGCGGGTGGAGTGCCCCGTCCCCTCTCCAAACGGTGTGTATGAAGAGCACTTACCCTTTGTGCCGAGACTTGTCATTCCAGTGATTGTTGAGTGTAAAGAGGGGTTGAAAATACGCCTGAAAGAGGTGAAACAGCGGGGAGGCGGCTGCACCGTCCTCATTGAGTATGAAGGGGTAACTGGCAGTTACCTCCTCTTTGACCTTTACATACTGAGATGACGGGTGTTACTTTGTTTTGATAAGATAACACTCGGCGGGAGTGATTGGTGTGATAGAGACGGTCAAGAGCGGTCTCTGGCAAGATAGCGGGATATGGGATGCGGGTCGTGTGCCCGCCCTCGGGGACGATGTCCACATACGCCACTTCGTCTATTCCGAACAACCTGTAATCGTGGGGAGCGGGTCATCCGACGCCCTCCTCCTCTCTCATCTCCTCTTATGCAGAAAGATGTTATCCGTGTTGGGAGGGGTCAGGTCCGTCACACCAGCAGGCGGTCTCTTCCTCATCTCCGATGAGCCAAACTGGATATTTTACTCAAGTGAGGGAATACAGCTGTATCCGCTCCCAGAGGATGTTTTGAGAGAGGCTTGGGAGTCCGTCTTCGGCGGTGCACCTGAAGGCTACATCCTCCCGATTGCAGGTGACATAGACACCGAGTGTTACATCTCGCCGCAGACACATGCCGTCCTAACTCCGCTCCTTGACACCCTGAGGCGGCGTCCCTCCATCTACTCTGCACACCACGATGTTGAAAATCCGTCTGGAGGCATCCGCATCTATGCCTGCCTGCATGAGGGGTTAACTGAACTGGCGGACATCCTCTCCCGACTTGATGCGATGGCTTCGGCAGCGGCGACCCTCGGCGTCCCTCTGGAAATGAAGCTTGAACCGATAGGAGACCTCGCCCTCTCCATACTCACCCTCCTTGAGAAGAGCGCACCCGATGCAGTTGCCTTCATTTCAGAAGAGGAGGGTAAGCTGGTGATACTCGTCAAGAGGAAGCCCAGCGTGAACGAAACTGTGTCAACTATCTCCACCGTCCTCGGGATTGCAAGCTCCATCGCACCCCTCCTCCAGAAAGTCGGTCTGAAAGTGGTGCTGGAGGTGAAACCAATATGAAGGAAGACCTGATGCGGGGCGTCTGCACCTCTCCGTTATCCATCTGTTACTTTGATGTGGAGGAAGAAGAGGAGGTCACCTTGCCCCTCTTTTACACATTCAGGCAGCTGGTCGTGACGGAAGGTTCAGGTCAGGCAGAATTATACCTTGATGATAGGAAGGGAGGGTCACTTGACTTGACAGAGGGGGTCTACTCCCTCCCAAAATATGCACAGTCAGTGAGGATGAGGGGGACACCCCGCCTCCGAGGCTTCCTCACACTCATAGTGAGTGAGCCACAGACGCTTGCCGACTGCCTCCTCTATCTACTAAAAGACGATGAGAGGGTGCTGGATGTCTGCGGCGACGAAAAGTTTGAGATAGTTGTCAAAGAGGATTGGGTAAAACCTTTGAGGCGGCGGTCTCCCGCTTCCATGAAGATACTCTCACCCGCAGAGGGCATCAGGCTCGTTGCCCAGCTGGTCGGCAAGCCCCTCCCTCCAATCACAGTCTCCTATAAAGATGAAAATAGGAGAGGGGGTGCCACTCCCCTTGACTCAGAGAGCCTTGTAGCCCTGCTGGCGGGTATCTTACCACCCGCCTCCAGCGTCCTCATCTCACCGCCACAGGTGACCTTTACCACAGTTTTAACTGAAAAGTCAGCGGGAATGGTGAGGGACACTCTCACCGAGAGGACGAACAAGGCTTACCGTGCCACCTTCTTCATCTCAAAACTCCTTAACCAGAGGGGGTTGAACACCCTCCTTGAGATTAGGCATGAAGGGGTGCGATGAGTTGTTTCACCGTCAAGTAACACGGGAAACACAGAAGGGAGGTAGATAGGCATGCAGACATGGATTGAGCCGCAGGTGGTCACCCTCCCCCGTGCATACAAATGGTCTATCACTGCAATAGGGGAGGAGGAAGTCGCCCTCTGTGGTCATAACTCTACCAAATTGACGGTTGTTGCCGTCTGTTCGGCGGGCACGGCTGTCCTCTCAGTTCTCGCCTCCCAAGACGGGGCTACTTACTTCCCCCTACCGAACCTTAAAGAGGTCACCCTGTCCACACCCGACCCTTACATCGTCTCCTTGGAGGGCTCTTTCGCTTACATCAAACCAGTCGTCCATAGCGCCAGTGAAAACTTTTCTCTATATGTCTATGCTGTCGCAACGAGGTGACGGACTTGATAACAATGGACTCAAGTGCGATGGTCGGTGCACTTGATAACAATAGACTCAACTGGATGCCCCTCCAAAACTTAAGCCTACTTAAACTTTTGAATGAGGACACCCCGCTCCGCCGTCTCCATAGGTCGCCACATCGGATGGAAAACTCCTTAACAGAGGTCACCTGTCGGGATGGGAAGCCAAAAAACTCCTTAACGGCGTTGTTGACCTCCCTCTTACACTTAACTACAAGGAGGGGATGGGATGCCTGAAACGAGATACCACAAGTGGATGCTCCTGCAAACGGGGCAAGTCGCTATCTCCGAGGGATACAACCGCATGGTCAATGCCCTTGACACCCTGTTATATGTGTTGGAAAAGGTGGTCGCCCGCCTCGGGGACGGCATCCTTGAAGGTCTCTCCATCAATGTAACTGGAAACAGCATAGAGGTCTCAAGTGGCATCGCCATCTCAGACGGTTTCCCCCTCCTCTTAACCGAAAGTGTCAGGTTGCCGAAGCCGCCCTCTAAGACCTTTGTCTGTTTAAAGAGGGAGAGCCCGCTGGCGGGGTCTGCCTACCTATCCCCTGTTCCCACAGACTTTGTCATAGCAGAAGTGGATGGGAATGAAGTTCGGCGGGTCGCCCGCTCCCTCTTACCCTTCCATACCGAAGGAGAAGTAGTCCCAGTTGTCACTTCTACTCAGTTCCCCCGCCCGCCGAGCTCCCTCATCATCAATGCCGCTGAAGGGGATATTGAGGTGACATTGCCAGACCCCGCTCCCTATAGGGGTGCAATCGTCATTGCGCAGCGGGTTGACAACTCTCAAAATCGTGTTAAGATAGCAGATGTGGATGTGCCCCCAGAGAAGGGGTGCATCCTCCTTGCCACTCAAACTAAGTGGCTAAAACTCAATCTGTGAGGTGAGGAGTATGTCGGTGTTCGGATTTTGGTGGAGCGGGAGGGGTTACCTCCCATTTGCACGGGCACTCTCAAAATTCATCCCTAACTCAACGGTGGAAGAACAGGAAAGCGGGAGTGTCGCCCTCTGGGCACCCCTCCCTGAGGAGGATACAACCTATACCATCACTTATGAGCGGCTGGGCGCTGAGCTGAATTTGCACCCCCTCTCCGACTTCTTCCACCAGAACCTGTTCCCTTGCTTCTTTAACTGCACCGTCACCCAGACCGACAAGGAGATAATCATTTCTGTCAAAGGTGCGCCCGCCGAGGAGAGGGGCAAGATGGTCATCCTCACTGATGAAGTCAGAGGTGAAGAGGAGTGAGGAGCCATGAAAGTGTGCGTCCATCCGAGGCTTTTGAAATTCCCGAACGGCAAAGACCTCATTGACATCCTGAGCCTCGGCACTGATGTCATAGTGAGTGATGATGCTCCCGCTGGCTGTGTCGTCTACCTCGGCTACTACCCAGACGAGTTGAGGGAGGAGGATAAGAAGGCTGCATTGCCCCTCGTCGGCGATGAAGTCAGTGCGATGCATTCCCTCCTCCTCAACTTTGCACTGGGATACATACCCACCGAAATCCGTGCCTTTAAGGGTGAAGAGGACGACATAGTCAGCGAGATGCGGGTGAGGTGATAAGCGTGATTCTCTATGTTGAACTCGGAGAAGGAGAGACGCAGAAGGCGGTTGCTGTCGCCAACGGCGGGAGCCACGGCATAGCTGTGACAATTATAGCCGTCTCGGTGACAGCGCCACCTGGGACTGAAGGCGCAACCCTCACCCTCTCAATAGGTGATGAACCAATATTGAAGATGAGAGCGCCCGCTGGTGACACCAGAACCTTTTATTGCACGGCGACCGTCACCCTCCCTCCAAATGTGCCCCTTAACATGACATTGGAGGGGACGGCGGGTGCGTGCGCTTCAGTAGCAATCCCGTGAGGTGTCCTGTCATGAAGAAGGTGAAGAAAGAGGTTTCTGTCCCAAAGGGCTTGCTCCGCTTGGAGCACAGGCATGTTGACACACTCCGCATCCCCTCTTATAATCCCCAAATACACGATGAGGAGAACATAGAGGACATCAAAAGGTCCATCAGGCGGTTCGGCTTCGTTGACCCCATTATCGTCAGGGGCAGCGACGGTCTTGTCATCGCTGGTGCAGGCCGCATACTCGCCCTCAGAACCCTGTGGGCGGAGGGTTGGTCGGGTGTCTCCCCTGAAGCCGTCCCCTGCATAGTGATAGAGTGTGATGATAGGACAGCGAGGATGCTCATGCTCGCATTGAATAGGATACAGAGCGTGCCAGATTACGCCCTCCTTGCTCAGGTCTTCAAAGATTTAATCAAAGAGGGGGAGACGATAGAGAGCCTGACCGACACTGGTTACAGGGCATTTGAAATTTCAGACCTGTTGAATGTGGATGTGACCGCCGTCAACCACCTCCTTAAAGGGGTTGAAGCACAAGAGCCGCCGAAGGTGGAAGTTGAACCGACTGAGTCGCCAGAGCCCCTCTTTGTAACTCGCTCATTTAAAGTGCCAGTTGACCTCGTTGGGGAGGTTGACGAACAAGCCCTCCGCATTTCAAAACACTTACCGAAGGGAAAGTTGTCATCTGGGTTGGTGCTCGTGGCGTTAGCCCGCCTCGTGAGCACCCTCTCAGATGATACCATATCCAAAATATCAAAGTCACTCTCAGAGGAGGTGCTCAGCAGTGAGCGAGAGGCTGGTTCAGGCAATTGACCAGCTAATCAATGCCCTTGTCAACTTGAGGAATGCCCTCTCTCAAGAGGTTGTGGAGAAGCCCCCGCCAGAGGTCATCCCACCCTCTTGGGAGAAGAGGGCTGCATTGCTTGCGGCTTTGGAGGGGTTACCGCCCCGTGAGATTGCGAGGCGCCTCGGCGTCCCTGAAACAGAGGTGACAGCCCTCCTCTCTGACCCCTCCAAGGTGTTATCTCTCTTAGCAGAGTAGCGTCATAATGAGTTACAGGAGGTGAAAGGCGTCGTGAAGACCTACTGGCGAGTAATCAAATATTCGGCGGGCAAGGATGTCTCCGTTGATGAGCCAGACGAAGTCTTGGAGATTGAGGGGAACATCCTCACCCTCGGCGGGATTACCACTCTGTGGAATCTTGTGACGCAGGCGGGCACAGCCACCCCCTACAACTCATCCAATGCGCACATAGGTGTCGGCAATGGGACGACACCAGAGGATAGAAGTCAGGACAGGCTTCAAGGGACGAGTGTCGCCTATAAGCCTGTTGATAGTGGATATCCCACCGTGCAAGGGGACACCGCCATCTGGCAGGCGACATTCGGCGTCAATGAGGCTGCATTTGCGTGGAACGAGGCAGGCGTGGCTAATGGGAACAACCCGCCGACCAACGGTGTCCTCCTCAACAGGAAAGTGGCGACAATGGGGACAAAGCCCGCCGACGCCACATGGATTCTTCAAGTGCGCATCACTCTCACTTAGGTGAGGTAGCGTGGCAGGCGAGATGGAACAGTTAGTTAAGGTCTCCGAAGAGCTGTGGAAGAGGGAGCTGAAGGAGCGGAGGGTCTGGCTAATCGGTGAAATCAATGTCTATAGGGCTGGGAAGGTGCTGCTCGCCCTCTCCGCCCTCTCCACCTCTAACGAACCGATAGTGGTATTCCTGAATTCTGTAGGAGGAGACCTCGCCCACGCCCTCGCCATCTATGACGCAATCACAATACTCCGCAAGGGCAGTCTGAGAGTTGACACGATTGGTATCGGGCTGGTGGCATCCGCTGCCTTCATCTTGTTGCAGGCGGGTGAGAGGAGGTTGCTCACTCCCAACTCAATTGTTTTAATCCACGAAGTGGCAAGTTGGACGGTGGGCAGCCTCAGCGAGCACGAGGACTCTCTCAAAGGTCTCCGAAAGTTTGAGGATAGGTGCCTGAGGATACTCGCCGAGAGGAGTGGCAAGTCGGTGGGTAAGCTCAGAAAGATGTTCGCACGCCGAGAGCTCTGGCTGACCGCCGACGAAGCAGTCAAGCACAAGTTTGCCGACGCCCTCCTCTCCGACCTTGACATTCCAAAACAACCGTGATAAACTTTGCAGTGAAGGGAAGTTTTGAGTAGTGATGGAGTGCAGCTATGCCTGAGGATAGGTATATTGTGTCCGAAGAGGAGGAACTGACCTCACCTCTCACCTCCGTTGAAGACCTTCTGGATAGCTATGTGACCTTGATGCTCCTCGGTCAAGCCCTCAGTCGGTTGGGTGAAGAACAGGGTGAAGTGGAAAAGCAGAGGGGAGTCTGGTCTCCCCTCGCCGAACCAGGGAAATATGTCCCAGTGAAGAGGCAGGTCGTTAGGGGTGGGAAGGTCTTTGAGCAGACCTTTTATAGGTTAGCCGAGCAGCCCCAGCCAGTCGGGAGGAGACTTGCCCAGCACCTCGTTGCCATCGCCGATTTGGCGACGGAATCCCTCCGAAGTATCGCAGGTGCTCAGAGGGCACGGGCAAAGGCTTATGAAGAGGAGATGCAGGCAGCCGTCGCCGAGCTTGAGAGCACATACGGGATGGCTGGGAAGGTGGGTGAGTTGTTGAAAGCCTTGTGGGAGGGTAGGAGGAGGTCACTCTCAGAGGAGGAGAAAGGCTTGTTGGAGAGCCTCGCTGATTCACTCGGGAAGAGGGTAAAGGAGAGGACGAAGCCCGCCGAAGAATCCCTCTCAACACTGTTGCGCTACTATGGTGGAGCTATCTCACTTGCCCTCCTTGCCCAAGCAGTGAGGGACCCGAGGGCGAAGGGCAAGGCAGAAGAGGCTCTCTTCTACCTACCAATGGCAGCTGAAGCAATTACTACCTTGCGTGGAGAGGCAATGAGAATCGCACGGGAGGGCTTCCGAGGGTCACCTTTCTTTGATGAGAATGGTGAGTCCACTCTGGAAGGGAGGTTGAAGCTCGCAAACTATGCCTGGTCTCTCAGTCGTGTCTTCGTTAACCTCCCCGAGGTTGTGGCGGAGAGCTGCCCTCAAGCTTGGAGGAAGCGCTTGAAGGAGTTCCTTCGTGAGAGAGAGAAGAGTGGTGAAGTGGAGCTTCGTGGGCTCATATCTGAAGCAGTGTTTGGTGAAGCGGTCAGAATTTCCCTACTCTGCCCTCCAGAGCTTGACCCCCGCACACCAGAACAAAGGGAAGAACAGCGGAAGAGCTATGAGAAAACCAAGGAGAAGGTGGATGGGATGGTAGAGAAGTTGAAGGAGAAGGTTCAAACTGCTCACAAGTGGTTCCTTGAGGGTCTCCTGAAGCCTCCATTTGGCGGGCAGCTTCCAAAGAAGCATGCAGAGGCTATACAGGCGTTCCTTGACACCGCCGATGGTTTGCGTGGATACCTCTCTGAGAGGAGGCAGAGTGCAAAAGGACAGCTTGCAAGGTCACTTGAAGGGATACAGAAGAGGGTGGAAGATACCATCCAGAGGGGGTGCATTGGCTTCGCACTCCATACCATCTTAGGTGGTTGGGCTGGTGTTCCAAAGGGCGTCTCCGTCTTGAGGGATACAGCTCACACCCTCCACTCCATCAGAACATATGTGGAAGAGGCGGAGAAGGCTGGGACTCCTGTCACCGCACGGGATGTTGACGACATGGTCACTGGTGCATCAGAGAGGAAGGTGGCACACCAGAGGACGGTGAACTATCTGAAGGGTCTCGGTCTCTCCCAGAACGCCGCTGAAACCTTTGCCAACTATGTCCATCGGGGTCTCAAGTATGAGGGTGTGGCGAGCTGGTTGGAGAAGCGTGCGGATACCCTGAAGAGGGCATTTGCAGGTGAAAAGGTGCCAGACGATGAGGTTGTCCACGCCATCATGGATGTTTACACCTTCGGCGGGACGCTCGGGTATTGATGTGGTAGGAAAGTTTTAAAACAATCATGAGGATTGGAGGGGATGGAGGCTTACCGCCCTCCCTTGTGCCTCATGTGGAGGGCTTGATTGCTGACTCCTTGGTTGTGGCTTCCCTCGGTGCTGCCTTCAACCGTTTGCACAGAGGGATAGAGAAGGCGAAGAAAGGCTGGTCCCCCCTCGCTGAGCCAGGTAAGTATGTTCCAGTTGAGAGGGAGGTCGTTCGGAGAGGGAAGGTCTTCAGGCAGAGGTTTTATCGGCGTGTGGCGGGGGAGCCAGAGAAGATACCTGTGGAGGGTCTCCATGCCCTTGCTGACACGGCGGGCGATGTCCTCCGAGAGGTCGCAAGGGAGTATGAAGAGGATGCGGAAGCTTATGGGTGGGGAATGCACGAGGCGTGGAAAACCCTCTACAAATCAAACGCATACCTTGGGGAGAAGGTGTCACAACTGCTGGGCGCTTTGGCGGAGAGGAGGGTGCAAAAGCTCTCCGACGAGGAGAAGGATGCGCTCCACCGCCTCGCACGCCTATGTTGGGATAAGATGGTTGAGAGGAAGGCGGAGCCCGCCGAGGAAACTTTCTCATCTTTGATGCGCTTCTGTGGCAATATCCTCACATTTGGTTTCCTCATGCGGGTGATGCAAGACCCGAAGTTGAGGGAGCGTGGCGGGGATGCAGTCCGCCGCCTTGCCGAGGCATCAAGGAGTATCGCACTGCTGCGCCATGAAGCACAGAAGGTTGCTGCCACTGGCTTTCGTGACTCCACCCTCTTTGACGAGGAGGGTAAGCTGCGTGACCCAGACTGGGTGGAGAAGACTGCCGATGCCATGGGTGGTGCTATAACTGAACTCGTGAAGCTCGGTTATGAGAGCTGCCCAGAGGAAGTGAAAAGTGCCTTAGGTGACCTCTGGCAGGAATATTTCAAAAAGAGGGAGGAGGTGGACACACCTCTCCTGCGCTGGGCGCTAAAGGGTGAAGTTGCCAGGATTCAGCTGCTCTGCCCCGAAGAACACTCCCCATACTCTCAGCAGGAGAGGGAGGAGATTGGCGAGCTTTATGGTGAATGTCGGAGGAAGGTGGGCGACCTCGTCTACAGTAGAAAGGTAAGCACATGGAATTTCACGGAGAAGTTCATGCAGATACTCAGCGGGCACCTCCCAGAAGAGGAGAGAAAGGTGGTGTGGAGATTCCTTGACCTTGAGAGGGGGTTGGGGATACTGCAGCGTGAAAGGTGGGGCAGCGCATACCTATGGGATGAGGTCTGGGAGGTTGTCAGAAGGGGTTACTTCGGTTTCGCCCTCCATATCATTCTCGGCGGGAGGGAGGGCATCCCGAAGGCTGCCGCTTACCTTGAGCGCATCAACTCCCTTCTTGAACATGTAGACAAGGAGCTGAGGCAGCGCCGCACTCCCGACAGCGTCGGGTTGAACAGGCTGCTCTATGGCGCTGCTTGGGAGGAATACGAGAAGGAACACGATGAGACATTCGGATACTTGACGGGTTTGGGTCTCAGGGAGGATGTAGCCAGGGTTTACGCCGACTGGGCACACACCCCTTCCTCGCTCAAATACCGTGCTATGATGCATGCGGGGTGGGCAGAAACCTTGAGGAAGGCACTTGCAGGGGAACAAGTGCCAACCGAACAGGTTGTTGACGCCCTCACAGGGGTCGCCCTCTACAGGAGGTCATTCGGATATTGATAGTTGAGTGGTTACAGGAAGGCGATAACACAGCGGCAGCAAACCAGGTATGCCAGTTAAGGACATTAGTAGGTTGAGGGTGACACCGTGCCCCTACCCGCCGACCAATTGACAGGGATAGAAGATGTGAGGATGGAGGCGCTCCCTCTCCTTGACTTCGTCAAGTCGTGGGGGTATGAAGTTTCGGATGCCCTCATCTCTAACTGGATAAAGGCATCTGGGGTGGAGTTGGAGAGGTTGTGCCAGCGCACCTTTGTCCCGAAGCGGGCGACCGAGTGGTATGACGGGAATGACCAGACAACTCTGGTGGTGAGGAGGTATCCGATTATAAAGGTGCATAAATGCAGGATTTACGGGGGTCGTCACTTCTTGATTTGGGAGTTTCCTGAGGACAAGATTGTCTATGAGGGGAGGCACACGGATAAGCAATACCAGCAGGCGGAGCTCCTCGTGAGGGGAGAAATCGGTGAGTTAGTCATCACCCTTGGCTTGCTGGAATGGTTTCAGCCGATGAGGATGCGACCCCCTCTATTCATCTGGAACAGGAGGTTTGTGCAGGGAATTCAGAATATTGAGGTGGACTATACGGCGGGTTTCGGCTTCTACGATGAAAATGGAAACTTGTGGGCAGAACCTCCTTACGAGGTTCAGAGGGCGGTAACCCTCCTCACTTGCATCAAGCTTGCCAACTGGGCTGGGTTAATCGGTGGGAATGTCTCCTCGCGCTCCTTAGGAGATAGGAGTGAGAGTTATGGAGGGGGAAGCCCGTTTGCTGCAGCCGTTCAGAGGTGGCGTCAGGAGTTGTTCGGCGACGGGCGTGCACCTGGTCTCGTTGACAGGCTCCGCACAATTTATGCGAGGTAAAACTCCTTAACAGAGGTCAATACTGGTGGACAGGAATGAAGGGGAAGCTTCCCGACCCCAGATGCCCAAGGTGCAGATATCCCCTCTCTTTCCCCCGTTGCGGTAGGTTTTTTACTTGTGCCTTCTGCGGCAGGCAGAAACCGATTTGTGTGAAAGAGGGAAACCTCTGCCCGATGTGTTGGCTGATTTTGAAGGGCGCTCTCACTGCAGTCCACGAGAGGAGGGAAAGATATGCCAAAGAGCGTGCCCGCAAGAAGGTATCAGAAAGGGAGGAGGATGGAGTGGTCGGTGAAGAATGCCCTCAGCCGTGAGGGGTATATCGTAATCCGTTCGGCTGCATCACGGTCTCCTTTTGATTTGGTAGCGATAAGGGAGGGGGAAATCCTCCTCATTCAGTGCTCCTACAACAAGGGGCACGCCGAGAGGCAGGTTAAGGAGTTTGCTCACCTCTCCAACCGACCCGCCACCATCAAGCTCCTAATCGCTTATAAAGAGAGAGGGAGGTTCAAACTGTCCGCCCTGTGATACCCTCTTGCCAAGTGTTACCTTATGCTGATAAGATAACATCCGCCAAGGAAGGTCGCAATTTCCCCTCCTTGTGGCATACTTATCACTGAGAGTAGATGCCTCTCACGCCTATGCCACCGAGAAGGAGGAGAAACCCTCCTCCACCACCGCCACCTCCATCTGGACAACAACAGCAACAACAACAGCAACAGCAACAACAAGTTGACGAGGAGCTATTGGCAAAGGCGGCGACATGGCAAACTTGGGGTGCTGCAGGTGGCTACCTTGGCACTGCCGTCGGAGTGGGAGCTTCCGCACTCGGCGGTCTTTTGGCTATAAAAGGTGTGGCTGGAACGGTTATGGAGACCTTGAACCTGACTGGTCAGGTCGCTGGGACAGCGGGAGCTGCCATCTCCTCGGCTATGTCCGCTGCAGCACAGTCAGTCGCCTTGGTTACCCATACCGCACAGCAGGTCGTGGGTGTCCTCCTCTCGGTGCCAGAGGTAGCGACCTCAGCCCTCTCCGCAATACAGAGCTTGGCGGAGGGGATACAAACGCAGCTTGGAGAGGCGTTCCAGTTTCTGACAATCGGGAGCGAGGAGCTCGGTGATTTCGGTTACTTCGCCTCCTACATATCAAGGGGTATGAGGGCTGCAGCAGGTCTGATAACCGCTCAGATTGTAGCAGCGACGCAGCCCCTTGCCACCGTCGCAAGCCTCCTCGGAGGTATTGCCACCAAAATGGGTGATATCGTTGAGCTTGCAGCAACCGCTGCTGCGAGAGTGGCGGGTCTGGCAGGTTCGGTTGCGACGGGCATCAGCAGGATTGTCCAACAGGCATCGTCTGTGTTGTTAGGTATCGGCACTTACATAGCAGGTGTCATCGCCCTCTTTACAAACTTCATATCCTCAATCGCACGGGTGTTCGGTGCAATCTCTGGCCTCGTATCCAGCATCGGGGCTACCTTGGAAAGGTTGGCAAAAGCAGGTGCCGATGCGACCAAAAGGATGACGGCGATGATTTCCACAATCGCAGGAGGGGTCACTGGCATAATCTCTGCACTCATGCCAGCCCTGACGACGGGTCTCCTCCTCCATGTAGCAATAATCGTAGCAAGAAACTTTGCGACGATTGCTCAGCCATTCCTCACCACCGTCGGGCGCTACATCTCTCCAGTTACCTTAACTCTGGCAGGCATAGTAATGCTGCTTGGTCCAGTCATCGGTCAGATAGGTGAGGCGCTGAGTCAAGTCTTGGGCATCGTCGGTCAAGTCGTCGGTGGCGTCTTGAAGATGGTGGGTGCTTTCGCAGAGGCTGTCTCCCGTGCATTCGGCGCTCTCACTCAGATAACGATAAGGTATGTCCAAGGACTGGTGGGCGCTCTGACGGGTCTGTGGCAGACACTCGGTGCAACTGCTGCAAGGGCGGAAACCGTCGGCGTGGCACTCACCGTCATGGGCGCAAATGCTGGGCTCGCAAGGGACAGAATCCTCGGTCTCTGGAAAGATTTGCAAAAGCAGAACATAGCGATGATTGAAAGCGGTCAGTCAATGGCACTCCTCCTGAGCCGTTACCCAGCGCTGATAAACTGGACGGAAAAGCTTGGTGAGGCGGCAAAGGACTGGGCTGTCATCTCTGGATTCCCAACTGCTCATGTGTTCCAAGCATTCTCAACTGCGGTCACCCGTGCCAACATGGCGATGTTGGAGCATCTGAACATCGTCTACCCAGCATCCCTCGCCTACCAAATCTTCGCAAGCCGAATTGGTCTCGCAGCGGAGGGTCTCTCAAACTTCTTGAGGAGCGTCGCAGTTGCCTCCTTCTTGACGGATGTGTTAGGGAGGAGGGTGAAGGGTGTCTACGAGGCGACCTACGACAGCTTGGGCAAGCTCCTCACATCTATGCAGCGTGTGTTCCAGACTTTGAGGATTGAGCTCGGTGCACAGCTCCTCCCAGCATTCAACCTGATTGGCAAAACTTTGCATGCCATTGCGGAGGGCATACCGAAGTGGGAGGGAGTGAAAATCCTCTTCAGGGGTATCGGTGAGGGTATCTCACGGGGCATCATGGATGTCTTCGGCGCTGGTCCTTTCGGGAAGCACCCAGATGAAAACATCGTCGCCCAAACCCTCAGGAATGTCATTGAGAGCCCTGAGTTCCTCCGTGCGGCGGGCTTCATCAGTTTGGTAGTGGAGAGGGCAGTGGCACAGGTCGTCCGTGTCCTCCTCAACGCACTCCAAAACTTGCCACAAATCCTGATGAGGCTTGCCACCTACTGGAGGATGTTCATCACATTCCTGCAGATAGCATGGTCAATGCTCCGCAGGTTCATCCAAGCACTCCTCGGTGTCGGTCCTGCTGCCCGAGCTGCTGGAGAAGGTGTCCTCGGAATGGGAGGGTCAATGCTCGCCACCACAGGCATCCTCGGTCGGATAAGCATGGGTCTCATCAGGTTTGGGATGACCCTTGTAAGGGTGGGGGAAGTCTTGGAGAAGTGGTCGCAAGCTGCCCCCTCTGTCTTCCTGGCAGCGGTTGACCTCATCCTGCACGGCATAGGTGCGATGCTCAAAGGGCTCTCCGACTTCATAGGTGCACTCCCGCAGATGATGAGGATGACACACCAATTCTTCCTCCAACTGCTTGAGACGGCAAAGTTCCTTGTCAATGTCTTCATCCCTCTCATGATTTCCTTGATAACGGTGCAGACAGCCGCCTCGGGGGCGTTGATAGGAGCTGCGCTCGGTGGTCCAGTAGGTGCGAAAATTGGTTTGGGAGCTGGTATCGTCGTTGGCGGAGCAATCTCTGGTTACCTGTGGTATCAGCTCAATAAGGTGAAGGGACTGCTGTCTTCCGCTATAGCGGAGTGGGAGACAAGAGGAGAGGATATCACTAAGTTTGAAAAGAAGGTGGAGGGGCTGAGGAAATCCCTTGAGAGTATGGCTTTTGCCTTCGCACCAGGCATATTCAAAGAGAAACCTCCGAAAGAAGTGGACTTGGATATCTTCCTCAGCACATATGATAAAATAACAAGGTTGAGGCAGGCGGCGCAAGCCCTCGGAAACCTCACCGCCTCAGCCCTCTCCTCCTTATCCAACTTGGCAAAGGAAATGGGGGACGAGTTCCTAAAGGCGGGTTTGGATGTGGAAGCTCTCAGGCAAGATTTGGTTAGAATGTATCTGGAGGCACAGAAGGTTGCAGCGGAGCTCGCTCGTGACTTGAAGACGCTTGAGTCTGGAATACGGGAGTTTCCAGTCCAGCAAGTCAAGATTTTCTGGTCACCAATCCCCGTTGAAGGGTATAGGAACGCAGCGGACTACCTCCAAGCATGCTACAGATATTCAACACTTACGGCGGGGTCGCTTGCTGAGTCGCTCGGCTACCTCTGGGCGCAGCTACAAGTGCAGATGAACATGGTTGCCCTGACTTTGGTCAACTTATACGGCTGGAGGGATACGGTGAAAGGCATCCACACCGCCACGGAAGAAATTGGAACCGTTTACGAACTGCACAAGATGGTCGGCGAACAGCTTGCGACGGCTGCCCAGCTCCTCAAAGAAATCTTTGAGACTTATGATAAACTGCTGCAGCTCATACGGAAGTTGGCGGAGGCTTCGGCTTCGTGGGCGAGAAACTTGCACCCGATAGCCGAGCTCACTGCGAAGTTTAACCTCCTCATCACTCCCCTATACCAGATATACAACACTTTGCAGAGGATGAGGAGCATACCCCTCCTGCCGCTCGGCGAGTGGGCTCAGCTTGAGGCATGGCAACAGATATATGAGAGGCTATCGGAGCTCGTCGCAGGTCTCTATCAGACGGGAGAGAATGCAGCGAAGGCAGTTCAGCAGGTGTATAACCAGCTCGTCGGCTACTGGGAGCGGGTCAGCAAGATATTCGGTGACACCTTGCCTTACTTCTCTGGCATGCTTGAGGCACGCCTTCAAGCAATCAGGCACTTACTTGAGGAAATCAGGTTGCTTTCGGAGATACGAGACCTCTACAAGTCGCACACCCTCTTAGTCTACGAACTCAACAACGCAATTGCAAACCTGATAGAGAAGTTGCTTGACCTCACCCGCCTGCCAGTCCTAATCCCATTCGGCATACCAGCGGAGGCGCTTGAGTCCACCTTCAGTAACATGGTAGGTCTCGCCTCTCAATTCTGGAGGGTGATGGGACGGGGAGTTACCTCGTTCGGCACCGCCCTGTCAACTGCCCTCCGACCTTACTTCGTCTCGCTGACAATGATGCCCTTCTTCAGACAGCTGCTGGGGGAGAGGTTTGGCATTGAGCCTGAGGGGGTCATTGACTTGAGGAGGTGGGTAATAGAGGAACTCCAGAAGAGGGGGATAATCCTCGGCGTGGAAGGTCGGGTGGAGATTATCCCTGGGCTCGTCCGAACACTCCTTTATCCTCCGCAACCTGAGGAGGACACGCTGACCAAAATCTTAGGGGAGGCTCACCAGCTGACAAGGAATACGCAGGGGGCAAGGGAGCGCCTTGAGAGGGTGACTGCCCTCCTCCAAAACTTCCGCGACCGACTACAAAGTGTGTTGCGGGAAATTGAAGGGCGCTTCAGCCCCCTTGAAGTTGCAATGAGGATAGTCTGGGAGGCATTCAATGTTTATCGCACTTACCTGCTCCAGTTTCCAGAGCTCTACACCAGACCTATGGAGTTCGGCGCTGCCCTTGGCAAATACATCCTTTCTGACATGCCAGCCAACATCGCAATCTACCTTCCGAGGATACACCAAACCCTCCTTGTGATTGCAGAAGGGGTGTATGCCACCTACCTTGCGATACTCGCCAGCATACAGAGGGTCACTGGTAAGGTTGACACGGCACAGCTGGAGAGCACGCTCCGAGGGTTGGGTCAGAGGCTTGCCAGAGACCTGATACTCGTCTTCCAACAACAAGTGCCCGCCCCGCAGTTCCCGATGGGAGGGGCTCTCCCACAAACCATCCCACCTCAAATGCCAACGCAGCAGCAAATCCCACAGATTGTCCCGCAAATCCAGCAGCAGTTGTTCCCGCCAGCCGCCCCACCTCAAATGCCGACAGTAATGCCACAAATAGGGGGAGGAGTGCCACCCGCACAGCAGGCAATCCCGCAAACTATCCCACCAGAGCCCCGACAGGCTACTCCACCAACGACCCAACAAACAATCCTACAAGTCCTGCGAGCTATTCAAGCTATTCCACCAGAGGTTCAACAGGCTGTCCAGGCTGTTCCACCAAAGGCCCTACAAACAATCCAACAGGCTATCCAGACCATTCTGCCAACGACCCAACAAGCTATCCAAGCTATTCAGGCTACCCTCCCAGCGACCCGACAAGCAATCCAGACTATTCCACCAGCGGTCCAACAGGTAATCCTACAAGCAGCCCAGCAGGTTGTTCAAGCTGCTACACCAGAGGTCCAACAAGCAATCCAGCAGGCTATTCAAGCAATCCCACCAGGGACCCGACAAGCAATCCAGCGGGCTATCCAAGCTGCTCTACCAGCGATTCAACAAGCGATTCAACAAGCCGTCCCGCCCGCAACCCAACAAGCAATCCAGCAGGCTACTCAACAAGCTGTCCTACCAGAGCTCCAGCAAGCCGCCCAACAGGCAGTGGCTCGCCCAGCACCATCTACCTTGGTAGAGGGTCTCATGAGGGCTGGTTGGCAAGCTGCAGTGAGAAGTGTGTTGCAGGTCCTCTTCCCATTCATGCCACCTTCACTGGTGGGGGCGATAGCACGACCTCTAACTATGTCAGCAGTGCAACCAGCGGCACCAGGGGCACCCGCAGCACCGCCTCTCCCTCGCACTCCCCAAGAGTTTGCCATGAGGTTCGCCGACATCTACCGCAGGCTTGAAAACCTGATGGATGTGATTGACAGGGCAAAGCCAGCGGAGGCAGTTGACATCTTCTTTGACAACATACGGGAGTTGAGCCGTGAGCTTGAAGCCCTCTACCCCGTTGCCGAACAACTTAAGGGAGAGGCAGGGGAGGTGCAACGCATCTTCACCACGGCTGTGCGCCAGCTCGCAGGGGGCGGCATCGCAACTGAATACACGCAGTTACATTTCGGTAGGGTGGGGAGCTTCCGTGAGTGGTTGAACACCTTGAAAGGGGTGATAGAGAGAGCCCTCTCCGCCTTTGGTGCTGGGCAGAAGTTTGGAGAGGAGTATGTCGGAGGAGTTCTCCTGAGCTTGGCATACGAGTTGGCACACATGCCGTTTTCGGAAGCCCTCGCCCAGCTCGTCAGCAGGGTTTTCGCCCAGTTTGCGAGGAAATTCATCGGAGGGGAGGCACTCTGGTATTCCACCCTCACCAAGGAGAAAACCGAATTGATGGCTGATAGCGTGAGGACATTCCTCCGCTCTTTTGACTACATACTCGGTGAGTGGATGGAGGGGAGAGCGGCAAGGCAGGAGCAGATTGAACCCTTTGCGTATTCTATAGAGAGAGAGATAAGGGGTTACCAAGACCTCACGAGGCGTGCTCTACATGCACTCCGCATCTGGAGGGGATATTCCCCTCAAGCCCTCGGCATAGTCTGGGATAAGGAGCTGCTCAGTAACCTCCAACAAGAATTGTTGGAAGCCGAGACCAGGTTTAAGGAGTTTGAGAGGTTTGCAAGGGAGGCATGGTTAGGAGTGAGGAGAAGCCCGTTTGCAAACCTTCCCCTTCGGATAAGGCAGGATTTTGGGCAACACTTTGAGATTCTGTCCGCCAACTTCCGAGATCTCGCTCACGGCATAGACGAAGCAACCAGCACCTTGAAGGGCTATGAGCGCCTCCCATACGAGTTAGTGGTGAGAGCCCTCCGTCAGCTTTCAACTACAGTGGAAAATGTTGCCCGCCTCATCGGTGGCACATTTAGAGGGGAGGCGAGGGAGCTGCTGCGTCGGGGTGTGCCGCAACTCGGTGCACTCCTGCCGACTACCCCGCAGGCGGCGAGCCTCCTGTTCAGCTTGCCAGCGATTTACGGACTGTCAACCTTCCTCGGGGCGGGTCTCCCCTTATCTGTGGACAGAGTTCCAAAGGGCATCTACTTGCATGAGAGGGGCGGCGTGATGCCACCGATAGAGATAGCAATTGAGTTGAATGTGGACGGAGAGGTCATCGCCCGCCGAATTGTCCGAACTAACATCTTCCAGAGGGGTGTCAGAGGGGTGATACTCAGCGACTTAGGCGTGCCAGGTTCCCTTCCAATTTGACAAAGTGCGTTATAGTGTAGGTGGGTGAAGCGGCGTGCTCCGAAGTTACCCTCTTTGGACTTACAAGAACAAAAGGTGGGTGAGAAAGGAGAGTGAGTTCTTCATCCTCCGAGAACCTCAGGTGATTGTCACTCCCGTGCGGGGGCGCTATCCGAGAGCCCTTCCTTCCCTCGTAAAGCTTGTCTCCGAAAGCCCGAACGAGGTCCTTGCCGTCGCCACCTTCCAAGGTGAAGAGGTTATAGGTGTGGAGGTGTGCACCGTCGGGGGTCTCTCCAGCTGCAATGCCCCTCTGAGAAACATCTTCAGGTGCGCCGTCCTCGGTGATGGAGACAAAGTCATAGTGGCACATAACCATCCCTGCGCTCTTGCTAAGGTCAGCAAAGATGACCAGAGGAGGGTGAAACAGCTGGAGGAGGTGTCAAGGAAGCTCAATCTCACTTTCGCTGATTCCATCATAGTCGGTCTGGACGGCATCATCTCAAACACTGGGCAACCTTTGGAGGTAAAAATGGAAGAGAAGGTGCGCCCCCTGAGGTGGGTGTATCCCCGACCTCCGAGCTACCTCCCTCTCACTCAAGAATTAATGACCGAACTGATAGAGGAGGCTTTGAGATGGGCGGCGAAAGACCCGCTACTTCTGCTTGAGGGGTGGTTGGTGGTGTGTGTCGGTAGCTCCCTTACCCTGCTCGGTGCTTTCCTCCTATTCAGAGACCCAGCAAAGTCAAAACTCCTTAAACTCGCACTGCAGGTAAATGCGCATGTCGTCGCCCTCGGTAAGTTCATCCTAAAGGAGAGGGATGAGGTGAAAGAGGCGGTGAAAAGGAAGGTGCTCCGCCTCCACAGAAAGTTTGAACCCCTTGAAGTGGTGGTATCCCCGTTCGTCGTCCCCCTCCTCTAAAGGTCTTTTGATTTCTTTACCAAAGAGAAAGCCCATTGCGGCAGGTGCTCTTCACAATAAGGATAGACGGAGGTGTAGCTCCCGTGCTCAACCGCCAAGGCGTAGTGTGTCTCAGAGCCACACCTCCCCCTCTCTAAGTGCTTGCAGCAAGGTAACTTCTCACTTTTCTTAACAAGAGAGAATTGACCGTGCCTACCCAACACCTTCACAGTCCCCCTCACCTCCAGCAATTGGTTAGAGCCCTGGTCCTCTCTCAAGTGTCCACTCCGCTGTGTAGAGGTCCATGAGGGCATCAACAAGTGTGTCTACCGAAAACCTCCTACCTTTCAGGGCTTCTTGTATAGTTCCGATGCTCAACTCAATCTGCGGACGCCTTGGCATCGGTTTTCCATACCCGTATAAGAAGGTCCTGTGTCTCCGAGCATGCTCAGCAAGAATGTGAGAGGCGAAGTGGGAGAGACCGAGACTCCCCAGATAATCGTAATCCTCTTTGTATTCCCCGAGTTTAGGGTTCACCCCAAGCTTCCATTCAAGCAATGTATCAAGGTCCCTCCAGTCAACATGTTTCCCGCTTGTTTTTATCCACTCTATAAGGTCTTTGATGGCAGCAATGCACCGATGCCCCTCTTTGATGGCATCCATACCTTTTGAGATGCCAGCCTTCCCGCCGAGAATAGCATAGAGAGAAAACTTCATGAGGGCTTGGCGGAAGAAACCCTCCGCCCACGTCCACAGCAGCGGAGGTTCTACTACCTCCCTTTCCTTCATGACTTCGTCATAGAGGTCCATAAACTGCTTGATAGTGGTTGCCTGTTTGGAGGGAAGTTGCTCTGCAACTTTCTGCACAAAGGTGCGTATCAACCCATGCAACTGGTCACGCGCCGCCCTATGCTGCTCCTCAACTCGCCTCTGGCGCCTCCTATACGAATCAAAGCTATCCTTTAACTTTGGGTGGAGTTCGCCCCTCTCAACCTCAAGGTTATACCCTCGGCGGATGAATTCTTCTCTATCAAGGAAGTGAACCATTCTCCAAGCCTCTCCAATCACAGCGTCCTCGCAGATGCTCCGAACTGTTTTCTGGAAGCCCGCATCCCCGAAGACTTCCTCCAGAGCCCTTGCCACCTCAGGAGTGCAGAGCTTCGCCGCTTTCAGAGGAAACTCCGTAAAGAAGCGGGAGATGGGCTCGGCAACATCCTTACAGAATCCAGTGCAAACAATGCTCTCTTCTTCACTTCCCTCTCCCAGAATGAAGAGGGGCTTGGTGGTAAACCCCAGTGGACGCCAACCTTGGTAGAGTCCTTGACCTCTCACATACGCTATGGCGGCCATACCCTCTTGCACGAGAGGCATCATCTCTTCTATTACTTCCTTTTGCCATACAGCGGGCACGGCTTTAAGCATGAGAGCAAGGGTGAGGGCACTGCTGTGGAAGCGCAGCAAGACATGGCTGCCTGTATACAGATTCTCCCAGAACCGATCCTTCTGAGCCATGAGGGTTGCCGTATCCTCCAGCAGTCTTTTCTCCTCATCGGTAAGCTCTTTCCTCTTCCTCTGCCGCAGGGCGTCAATCAGCGTCGCAGCCTTACGAGCATACTCACACTCCTTTTCTGCTTGCGTCACTGCATACTCCAGAGCTGTTTCAGCGTAGGTAGAGGCTTCCCTCCTTCCCTTCGGGAAGTAGTATGGTCCCCATACTAACTCTGCGATGTAGGAGAGGTAGTTGCGAAAAGTTTGCCCAGGCGGCTTCTTCTCCAAACTTTCCCAGTAGCCTTGAAAGAAGGTAGTTATCCTTTTACCCCGCTTCGCCGTCACAGGCTTTATCCTGAGAACCTGACCAGGACGAGGAGATCTCCAGGTTGTAGGGGGTGGCTGGTAACCTTTCTCAACCGCCTCCCCACCAATCTTCTCACCTTCTCTTACGAGGCGGTCAAGAGCGAGAGCAAGATAGGTTGCGAGGAATGTATCCCCTACCAAGTCTTCAACCCGAGAAATCAGAGATGGTGTCTCCTTTGGCATACCTGCCTCCCCTGACTACTCACCTTCAAGAGTGAAGTTTAACACAGTTCCCTCGGTTTGTAAAGTCGTTTAAGGAGTTGCGTTATACTTGAGTGTGGAGGGTAGGTTGGAGGTTGGCATGTCGGTGGACACCCGCAGGATAGAGATTGCTACACGGGAATTGCTCGTTGCGCTCGGAGAAGATTTAGAGAGGGAGGGGTTGAAGGACACCCCTCACCGAGTTGCCAAGTTCTGGAAGGAGTTTCTAAGTCCGAAGCCGCCAGTTTGCAGGGTTTTCTCTGAGCGTTACGATGACTTAGTCATTATGAGGGGGATACCCGTGCACAGCATCTGCGAGCACCACCTGTTGCCATTCTTCGGTGAGGCGACGGTGGGCTATGTGGCGGCAAATCGCCTCGTCGGTCTCTCAAAGATAGTGAGGATTGTCACCTCCTTTTCTCAGAGGTTGCAGATGCAGGAGAGGCTGACCAACCAGATAGCCGATTATCTCTATGAGAAGCTCCAACCAGAAGGAGTTGCCGTCCTCATTGAAGCCCTCCATCTCTGCATGGTCTACAGGGGTGTCAAAGTGGAGGGAGCGAAGACCATCACCTCCGCCATGCGGGGGGCATTCCTTGAAAACGACGCCCTTAGGGCGGAATTTCTTACACTTGCCTGCAAGAAGGAGGGATGATTTATGAAGGGGACGAAGTTAGTGGGTAAAGAGATGTCTCCCCTCGTCATCAGGAGGTATTCGGTCAGAGGGGGGTCGCCTTGCTTCGTCGCACTCATCACGGATGACAATCTTGACAACCTTGACGATGTCGTCCTCTCATACATTGAGCAAAACCCCCTGCCAGAGACACTGCAGGGATTGAGAAACTGGGCGGGTCTCCTCACAAAGCATTTGTGTGACAAGTTCCCGAAGACGGAGGGGTGTGCCGTCATCCTCTATGCGGACAAGGCGGTGATTTCAAGCCTCAGCGGTGACTTCATGCACCACACGCCTTGCAGGCTGGAGCTCTACTCCCTCCTCTGCTTTATGACTAACATTTAAAGTAGGCATTGGAGGAATCATGAGAATAGTGGTCGCTCCGCATCCAGACGATGAGTTAATTGGCTGTTTTTTGATGATTAAGAGGGGTTTGGTGGACGGAGTTGCATATGCAGATTTGAGCAATGAAGCCGAGTGGAAGGCGGCTGTTTCCCTGTGCGAGGACCTCGGCTTGGAGTTCTACACAGTGGACGAGTTCCTAAGGGATAGACCACCTCTCAGAGTTCTCTTTCTGCCGTCTCCGAAGGAGAGGCATCCGCTCCACAAGCGCTGCTACTACCTATTCTCCGACTACCCCTGCTGGGTCAAAGTGACCTATGTGACGGAAATGTCAGAGGGGGTCATCCTCCTGCCTCCTGACCTCCGAGAAGAAAAGAGGGGCATGTTGGACAGATACTACCCGATGAAGAGCGACCTCTGGTTGTATGAGCACAAGTATTTCCTGTTTGAGGGATACACGGTGGAAGGAGAGGATGCCTTATGCCTGCTGCAAAGGTTGCTTTGATACCCTCCCTGCCAATAAAGGATAGATACCAGGAGGATTGGTGGCTTTGGTGGAGGGACACCCTCATCTCATTCGGTCATGAGGTGGAGACGCCATCCGTGCCAAAGCCCGCCCCTCCAAAGGAAGGTTTCACTGACATCAGAAGGCAGCTGTTGTGGGACTTCAAAGTGGCGGGTTGGTTGAGGAGAAAACAGGTTGATTTCGCCGTCCTTTTGGACGCCTTTTGGCACCCAGCGACAATCTCATTCCTCCGACTTTCCTTGCCAAAAGACAAAATCTTCGGTTATGTCCATGCTGGGAGTTATTGTAGAGGGGATGTGCAGGCAAACGAACCCTTCCTCTCATGGGAGAGGCTTGCCGTCGGGAACTGCACCCTCCTCGTGGCTACCAACTATCACATGCACCTATTGAGGAGGGAATACCCTCTGGCGATTTGTAAGGTGGTGGGCTTTCCCGTCCTCGTGAGGGAAATCAAGGCGGAAAAGAGGGAACAAGCCGTCGTTGTCGGCATCAGGAAGGGGAAGGCATCCCCTCAAACTCTTTCTGAATTAGAAGCACTGATGAAAAAACGGGGTGTCACCCTCGTGAGAGGGATTGGCATGAGGAGACACCAGTTTTGGAAAGTGTGCGCCGAGAGCAAGTGGGTCATCTCGCTCGCCCAAGAAGAGACATTCGGGTTGGCTGTGGCGGAGGCGGTCAAGCTCGGTTGTGTGCCTATCGTGCCCGATGCCTTCGCCTACGCTGAGCTCTATCCACCCGCTTATCGCTACCACTATCTGGAGGAGATACCTGAGAAGATGATGCTTCCCCTTCCGCCGTTTCCCCAACTGGGAGACCCTCCCACAGTCGCTCGTCTCGTAAGAGCTGTTCTTCAATCTGCTTTTTGAGGTCGTCGGGTATCAGCTCCCAAGCACGGAGCAGCCACAAGAAGACAATGCCCAGCCACCCATGAGGCGTCCAGAAGTCCACTCCCGTCTTCTCTTTGAGGTAAAGTGTCCAAGAGCGAAATGCCTCAAACTCCTCAACACCCCTGAAGCACAAGGTTGCCCTGTAAACATCTGGAACTCGGACAAAACCCTCCCCGCTGAGGAATTCCTCCTTTGCCCTTTCAAACTCCTCCGCTAACTTCTGGTAGGTATCTTCCCTGAAGAGGGAGAGTGCCGCCAGCTCCTTGTCAAGAAACGGGAGGGGTTCAAGCAGCTCCTCCGCGTTCGGCATGAGGGTTAAGTCGTATAGCACGGCAGCGAGCCTCGGCGCATCTGCCTTTCCTTTTATCTCATTTAAGGCAATAGAGAGGGCCTTTGCCTCTGCATCCTCATACTCCTCCAACACAACTGCAGGGATGTGGGTGAGACCGAGCTCAACCGCTGCCTTCCACCTGTGCTCCCCGTCCACGAGTTCGTAGGTTCCGTCACCGAGTGGTCGCACCACCACTGGTGCTACGAAACCGAATTTCTTAATACTCGCCTTCGCCTTCTCGTAGAGACGGGGTGTCATCACATTGAAGTTCCAATCATTCGGCTTGATTGAGCTGACGGGTAAGGTGACTATTCTCTGCTTCATCTTTTCCTCAAGCCTACTCTCCTGATGTAGCCCCAGCCGTCACGGGCGCCCTCCTCACGACCCATCAACAGGTGTGCAAGCCGACCGAGGAGGTGCACCCCTTCTAACCCTCCAACTTTGTCCCAAATGTCCCACTCATCCCACCTGTATTTCTCGTAAAGCTTGAACCAAAGTTGCCTGTTCCACACCCTCCCGCACGAGTGCTCTGTGATGAACCAGTAGAAGTTTATTTTGGTGAGAGCACTTCCGTCGTCTGAAAGGCTCAGAAAAGCCTTCAAAACCCTCTCAGGTGCGTTCAAAAGTTTCGGGTTTGCGTGTGCCTTCTGGAGCGTCTGGATCAGCTGCCCCGACAGGGTGGGTATCTTATACATGACCGATGTGAAGATGGAGGAGTCGGCGCTGCTCGCCACGGTGTTCAACAAAACACCCCTATAGGAGACACCGAAGAGGTGAGTTTTCACACCCCTGACCTCCAAGGGGGTGACCGTTGCTTGCCAGACGAAGGTGGCATCATAGCTCCCCTTTCCTCCAGCTTTCGGGAGGTCTGTTCCAATCGCCACCACTGGATACTTGGCATAGTGTTTGTAGAGGGTAGAGAAAGACTCAGCAGTCTGATGCCAAACTGGGATACACCGAACACCCACCTCTTCACCCACCTTCATGGCTTCTTCTCTATACCTTTTCTCCAACCAGTCAGGGAAAAGGAGGGAAGCATCCACCTCAGCGAAGCCGTAGATGCGGTCTCTCAGGGCGGGCGCAACCTCTCTGATGAATTCAAGGTATGTGTCGTGAAGCCTCTCAAAGTCCTCTCTGGTCGCCTTCCCCTTAGTATACCTGCGTTGTAACTGGTAGACACCTGAGTCAATGAAGAGCTGGAAACCCTCCACATCCTCGTAGGGTTCAAGAGCTTGGAAGAGGTGCTTTGCCACACCAGATGCCTTTGGTAAGCCGAGACCTGTTACGGGGAAGGCTGTCAGGAGAGACCTCGGCAGGTATTGCCTCGCCTGCTTCCCACAAGCAGCCTCAATCCTCCCCCAATTTGGCAGTCCCCCGTAGTGGGTGAGCGTTCCCGCCAGAAAGAAGCGGAAAACATCCTCCATTTCTCATCACCGATGAGATAGTATAACGAAGGTTATGGCAAGATGCAAAGGAAGTTGTTCAGCCGACGGCTGTAGGTAGAACTCGCATAGGTGGCATGCCCGCTGTCAAGGCACATGATTTGGAGAAAACCTGCCGACCTGAGCGTCCTCTCAAGTTGGTTGAAGGATACTGAGTAAGATGCACCGAGGACGATGGTCTTGCCGTCGGTGGCGAGGAAACAGAACGGGTATTCCCCTTTGAAGTCATCCCCCTCTAAAACAAGCCTTGTCTTTGAGACTGGTATTTTAGACTTGTCAACGAGATGGACATTCACGGCGTCAAGGGCAACGAGGCGGACGATTTTACAGGTGTTATCCCTGAAAATGACGAGGGCGGGCTTATCCCTCTTGCTGTAATGTGGTGAGAGGGTCTTGCCGTTGTGCGCAACCGCTGCTGCGAGGTTTCCAGTCCTCGTGCAGTAGTAACATCCAGCCACATAGAACTTGGCGGGTATGTATGTCCGAGACCACTCAACTTTCCCCGCTGGAGCTGTCATCCATACCACCCCCTTCGGCAGCACCAGTGCCAGAAGGAGGAGTAGGTAGAGCATATGTTTCTTCTGATTTTCTACTTAGAGGCATAGACAATCGGACTGGTTCCCTCCCTTCCAGCACCCCCGCCTGCGGGAATGGCAACCGTGCCGTGCCATGAGCGTGGAGGACGACTGCGGCGTGCTTTTCAACTGCTTTTGGCACTAAGCCGAGGGATTGGAGTGCCGCCACCTTCTCCCCCAAAACACTTCTCAACTGGTCAAGCAAGGAGAGGAGGAGGTTCAGATACCGTCTCTCCAAAGTGGCATTTCCCGCAGCTTCATTGTATTTCTCTTCAACCGAGGCATACAACCTCCAGAGGGTTGCCTCCAGATGTTCATACTGTGCAACTGCCTTTTCCGCACGGAGTATCTCGGCGGGCGGGATGCCCTCCAAACCATATGCCCTCCTGCAGGTCTTCAAAACTCTCTCAATAGACTTGACAATCTCATGAGGCTTCCTGCCAGTTCGGAGGGAGAGGACAGCCAAGTCCGCCCCTCTCAACCAAGCATTCCAGATTGTGTAGTCATCGGTGGAGAGTTCTTGTCTCTTCGGCATCCCTTCCCCCTGCGATTACTTGAAAATTGCGAGAAAGCAAGCAATTGCGAGGGCAGCCGCACCGAGGGAGCTCAATAGTCCAAACAAGATGACAAAGAAGCCAGTGCTGTCAGCAACCTCAAGGGTCAGTTTGAACAACCCGCCCGCTATGATGAGCCAAGTAACACCCACTATGAAGAGGAGCAGTTCCACCAACTCTCAATCACCTCATTATACAGGATAGCGCATTGCTGGCTTCCAAGTTAACATGAGAAAGAGGGGGATTGTTCATGTTTTGGCACGCCATCAACGGGTGGGGAGACCCGATACTCCTCCTCCGAGCGGCGAAACTTTGGGGCAAAGTCAAAATAGCAAGGTATCTCGTTTCTTTCCCGTTTTTCAAGAGAAAGAGGAGTGACAGGACGGCATTCCTCCTCTCCATCCTGCGTGAGACAGCTGAAAAGGTAGAGGTTGCCCTTGACTGCGGGTCGGTGATTTGGAGCAGCGCCGTCCTCCTCGGCTTCCACGCATCTCCAATGCTCTATTACTCCTTTGCAAAGAGGCACGCCCGCCGCTTCTCCCTCATCTTTGCATACGACAACCCTGCCAGCGCAACTGACAGTTATCGGCTGTTTAGGGAGGGAGTTGCTCAGAGGTTGAAGGTCACGCCTGTGTGGCACCTCGGCGAGCCAGAATCTCTCCTCTTCACATACGCAAAGGAGACACCAAGTGGCTGGGTTGCCATAGGAGGGTTCAGGTCTCCAAGCAAAGCGAGCAAGCATGCCTCTTACCTCAGGGAACTGGTCACGAAGGTTAAGGAGTTTGGTGTGAAGGTGCACGGGCTCGGGGCGGGCATCCAACCCTCCCTTGATATCGTTCCACTTGACAGCACGGATAGCAGGAGTCTCTTCGCAAGTCGGGCATACGCAACTCCAGTCCTCATCCGTCAGGGTAAGCCAGTTATGTTGAAGTCATTTAAGGAGGTCGGGGAGGACGACCTGCCAGAAGGCACTTCCTTAGAGGATTTGGAGAAACCCGCCCTGAGAAGCCTCATCACGGCATACTGGGCACTTCAGCTCAACCAGTTCCTCAATCACACTTGATAATAATAGACTCAAGTGCAGTCCCATTCCACTTGATAACAATGGACTCAAGTGGACGGTTGAAAGCTCCAGCCAAGGGGGTCTCCCTCCATTGTCAATAAACAAAAAGAGGGGGTGCCTGTGGGTAGGAGGCTAACCGATTATGGGGAAGGGGAGCACCCGCCTTGGGGCGGGCACTCCCTTTTCATTCACTCATTATGCTGATGGACCGATGTTGATTATCTTGCCTTGCCACTCCTCGGCTCGGACGGCGAGTGTCACGAACTCCCAAACCACGCATGGAGTGACGAGGTTCGGCTGCATTGGGAAAATCCATGCCTCCATTGGCAGGAGCTCGTGCACCTCAATTGAAACACCAGGCATGATGCCCCCGCCGAGGACTGGGTGGTCGCTGTCAAGGATGAAGAGGTCGCTGGCTTGCACAGTTGACCCGCCGATTGTCCTCTCCTCTGGGGTCAGGTAGTGGCTGATGATGAGCTCCAATTCACCGAAGTCAGTCATCAGCCGCCTAACTGCTGCACCCCAAGGAGCGACCACACCAGGCTGTATCGGGCGCAGGGCTGCGAGGTATTGCCTTGAGATGTATGATGCCTCCCTCGGACCGACGACGATGTATTTCGGTGAACCGCCACGCACATAAATCCTTTGGCAAATCTCAAGGATGTCGTTCCACTGGAGGGAGTCGCCCGCCTTGTCAACGACATTCGTCTGAATCCACTTGTTGAGACCGTCAAACTCGTTTGGGTTGGCGGTGCTATCTCCCTTCACGAGCATCCTCTCCTCCGCTTGGGCGGTGTTGATAACCGCATACTCAATTGCCCTCGCAAGGAGAGGCATGAAGTTAGCACCTACCAGCTGAGCTTGTGCGGTCACTTGGATGGTGTAGCCTATCGGCTTGTAGATGGCACGGCGTGGCGGACGAGAATAGTAATCTTGGTGCGTGGTGCCGAATGGAGGCTCTCCCGTTGCTGGGATGTTGCCCTCTCCGAATGCACCTTGGGTAAGGTTAACAAGATTCGTAAGGGCAAACCACTCAACCTGTGCACCTCCAGCTTGCTGCACCCTCCGAAACAGGTTACGGAGAGGCGTCCTTTGCTGCACTGCCAAAGTGACGAGGTCGCTCACATTCTGACGGAAGGGCGTCCCAGCAACCGTGATTGTCTTCTCAAGGACATCCAGCCCTCGTGCGCCGACATCCCCATACTCAGCAACTTGCTTTGCGACCTCAGCAGCTTGCTCTCCCGTGATTGGAGTCAGCTTGAACCCTTCCATCTCTTCCCCTCTTGTTTACTACTTAACGGAGGCGGCTGAGCAATGCCTTCACGAAGGCACTCTCACCCTCCAACCCACTGATTTCCTCCTTCTCTGGCTTCTTCACTTCACCACCGAAATCCTTCTCCACCCGCTCATAAGGTTGCCATGCCTTCACAATAAGTGTGTCCCTGTCTCGGGTTGAAGTCCTCTTCCCGAGTTCTTCCTTGAGGAGCTGGATGCTCCTTCGGAGTTCCTTTGCAACATCCACAAGCTCCTTAACAGCCGAAGTCAACTCCTCTTCCTCTTCCTCTTCCTCTTCCTCCTTGCACTTCACGGTCTCTTCCTCTCCCTCTTCCTCTTCCTCGGCTGATGCTCTGAGCAGAGCGAGCAACCTATTAAACTTCTCCTCAATCTCGGCGTCAAGGTCATCCTCATCCTCATCAGCCTTGCCGAGGAAGTCCTCCTCTTCTTCTTCTTCATCCTCATCTTCCGTCACATCTTCTCTGCCCCCGACGAGCTTACCTTCTGCTAATTCCTTCGCAAAGAGGGGGCTCACGAGGACACTGAGCTTGTAAGCCTTGCCTTCGGCATCTACTGCATCAAAGACAACGGGGACAGAATTCACCTTTGCCTCAATCTCCTCCACCGTCCCGACGACATTGTCAATGGTCTTGATGACCGTTCCACTATCGTCACAGATATGAACCTTCATTTTGTGTCCTCCGCTCTACTACTTCTCAGGCAGCTCTATTGGCTCTCCCTCTATCGTGACTTCACCACCTTCTACCTTCCAGCCGACCTGCCACAACCTATTCTCGTGTCTATATCTTAGCACGCCATCGTAAACTTTGACAATCTGAGCATCGGAGAGACCCCGCTCAACCAACCGACCCGCAAGCACATCCTCAAGCGCCCAGCCAGTATACTTCGCCTTTCCCTCTATTCTGAGATTCCCTTGAGAGGTCACGCCCGTCCCGACGACACGGATGGTGACCAAGTTCTCGCCTTCATGTGAAACAGCATTAATCTTTCCACCTGCGGCGTCAATGACGATTGCCACTCGGTCTCTCACATCCTCCACGCTCCTCCTTATAGCCTCAAGTGCCTCGGCGACGGGTGCTCGTTTGACTGGCAAGCTTATAATGAGGATATCTTCGCTGGAGATTTCCCGCAGGGCGGGCTCTCCAGTCTCAATCACTGGCATGGTCTTCACTTCCACTTCCTTCTCCACTTCCGATTCCTCCGACTTCTCAATCTGAGCGGGGGCTTCCTTTTCCTTGAGGGCGTGCTTCTCAGCCTCTCGCCTCATCGCCTCCCTCTTCTCCTCGGTGTCCTCATCCTCATAATCCTCATAGCCTGCCAACTTCTCCTTAATGCTCTTTGGGAGCAACCAATAGAGGGGGTCGTCTGGTTGGAATGTCACCTTAATTCCATACTTCAAACAAGCCTTGAGGATGTTTGACAGGACGACAATCTGTGCGTCTACGGTGTAGAATTCCCTGTTTGAGGGTCGGGCGAAGTAGACGAGAGCCGCCCGTGCGTTCTCAGGCGTATGAACTGGATACTTGTAGCTCACGGGGTCGGCGAATTGAGAGATTGGAACATCAGCCCACTCTTTCGGCTTCTTTATGTTCGCATTGGATGCAGCCTTGTAGCCGTATTTCTTCTCACGCTCCTCAAGCTCCCTGCGACCCTCGTCATCCTCCCTCGCCTTGAGGAACTCTCCAACCCTCGGTTCACAAACAATCAGAGCCTCGTGCCTCTCCTTCCACTCCTCAAACAGCTCCTTGCAGACGGCATCATAGTTGGCATTGTAGTCTGGGAGGGCAACTTTGATGTCGGCAGGGAGCTGCGATGCCAAGAGCGGATGGTCGGAGTATGAGACTGGGCGTCCCAGCTCCAGCGCCCTCTTAACGAAGTTCTTGAAGATTTCTGCCGCCGCCTCGGGCAGATACCACTTCCAACCCTTTGAGAGGAAGTGGCGGTAGCTGTGAGAGAACCTCATCTCGTCCATCGGGTAGAGGTATCCGACGGGGTCGGCGAATGGTATAGTCGGGTCAGACCAGCAGGCAGGGCGCTGCTCACACGCATAAGTCCCATAGGGGTATCCGTGCTCAAGCGAGCGCTCAAAGACGGCTTTGCCACCCCTCTCACCCTTCGCCAAAGAGATTGCCATCTCCATCTCAGCCCCAAAGGTTCTCTCATCGTAGCTGACCCGTTTCTCAAGTCCCTCCTTGAGGACACCCCTGATTGAGGAGAGTTCCTCGGTAATCCGTGCGATTGCCTCTGGGTCAATGCCTGAGCCCTTCTCCACTGGCACACGGGTCACTTCCTGCCTCTCCTCACACTCTTCGCACTTCTTCTCTTCCTCCTTCACTTCCTCTTCAGGCTTCTTCACATCCACTGGGACTGGCGTCACTTGGCTCATGACTATCTCTCCTTGCTTCTCTACTTCCTCCAACGCCTCTTTGATGATGTTCTCCACGGTTTCCTCTCCTATCTCTTTCATTATGGCACGGATGATGCCAGTGTTCGGGTTTGCCGCTCCACCAGGTCGTGTGAGGGCGATATGGTCTATCTCCGCATCCGTGATTTGGGTGAATACTTTACCGTTTTCAACGGTGATTGAGAGCTTCGGATGCCGACCTCCAATGGAGACGCCGTAGGTTGCCTTTCCCTCCTTTATGTCCTTCAGTAAGAGGGGGACGAACGGGTGCTCAAGGTTGAGTTTGATGACTGGGTAGAAGCCATCGGGGTCTTGCTTTTCCAGCTCCTCATCCGTGCCGACGACAGTGCCCATTGCGAATGTAGCCTTATGATGGTCATAAAAGAGGATTTTGCCTTCCCGTGCGAGGGCTCTCATCTTCTCAATGAGGGTCGGTGAAACTCTCTCATTATCCCTGTCAATGCTGGTGTCCGAGGCTCTGACCACGACATAGACATCTTGGTCACGCTCGTGCACCTTGACAAACGGCGCATACCATGAGAAAGTTATGTCAAACTGGTGTTCAACCGTCCGCAAGGCAACCCCCTCTTATCTACTTGTCCTTTCAACAAAGAGGGTCAAGGTGGGCATGCCGTCCTTTGAAGGGCTGACATCCACCCTGAGAGCATTGGCGTCCCCAGACACGGAGGTTATAAACGGGAGACCGCAGCAGGGTTCCCAAGTGTAAACCTTTGTATCCCCCTCCTTCAACTCAACAACCCCGCTGATGTCATGAGCTCGGTTGCACGGGCAAAACCTCAATAATTCAACCTTCAACATGGAAACTCCCCTCCTACTCAATCAAAGAGGTCTTCCTCCTCTTTTTGGACGGCTGTCCTTCCCCTCTCCCTATTTCTGACCGCAGATATGACGAAAGACCTCAAATCTAAGTATGCCGTGAGGATGTCACGAACGCCAACTGGCTCGTTCCGCCGAAACTGGTTCTGCAAATCTTCTAAATCTTGGAGCGTCCCCTCAAAATGGATGTAAACCCTGCGGTTTGGGGTGACTTCTACCCTTACCAACTTCTTTCCCTTCACAACCGCCAACGCAGCTATCTGCAAGTCCCTCGTTGTGAAGGTTTGGGGCACAAGTGACCACCTCCTCCACTATAGGATGACACAGCATATGAAGTATGTAAAGAGGGGTAACACTCAGCAAGTTCACTTGATGGGCATGCTGTCAACGGGCGTAACATCCACTATGAAGGTCATCTCTTGCGCATCCTTCCCCATCTGCGGAGTTGTGGGAGGGATTGCTCCCTCTGGCATCATCACGAGGTTAACCACCTTGGCTGCCTGGAACGCCCGAGCATCCGTGATTGTCGTCATGACCCTCTCAAGGTCTGTTACCAAACGCCTCATTTTCTTCCAACCTCCTCATGAGGCTTACTATTCTCTCGTAAGCCCTCTCGGCGTCCTTGAGGGCTTTCCCCTTTGCCCTCTCATAACCTTCACGACCGCCGAAGATGGGGGTGACGGCGGAGAACTCACCTTGCTCCCTCCTAATCTCCCTCATGTATTCGCCTTCGGCAGCCGTGATGGCAAGCACTCCCCTCACCACCCAATACCCATTTTGCCTCAACTCCCCGAAGGGCAGGATACCCTTCTCAAACATACTTGCGACTTCAAGGAGGGGGAGCGACCAGTCTGGAAAGTTGGAGACAGCACCGTCGGTGCGGATGTTGTCCAAAGAGGCGTTTTTCAGGGTTTCAAGCCAGCCGACCGCCATCTCCATTGCCTTATCCGTCAGGGCATTAGCCTCCAACAGTTTCAACTCAATCCAAGCGGCGAGGCGGGCTTCAAGCCTGCTCATGAAAGTGTCAGCTAATCCCCTCTTATCGTCTATGAAGTTACAGTCAATTATAGAGGAGAGGAGGGTGCGGAGTGCCTCCGCCGCATACAGCTCCCTTGCCTCCACCTCCTCGTAGGAGGCGCTCAACCTGCGGAGCAGTTGGTAGGAGTGCACCTCATCGTAGGTCAGCAGGCGGGCGGTGACCCACAACCCGCTATCATGCGGGAATTGAAGGAAGATACAGGGAAGGTGCACCGAACTCGGATGGAACAGTATGTAGGGAGAGGGAGCGCTCACTTCCAGTCCACCTCCCAGATGCTGCTGACGGTTGCCTTGCTCCCTTCTGTCTCTTCAACTGTGACTGCTACGAGGCGAACCCCTTGAGGGAGTTTTCCACCGATTTCACCGTAGATAGCCGTCCCGATTACTTCGCAGGTCGGGTTGTGCGGCAAAACCACCACTTTTTGGGACTTATCCTTCTGGAAGGCGGGGAGCATCGGGTCTTCTGGGTGACACAAGACTGCATGGTCGTATTTTGACAAGACTGACTTGAGGAGTTCCCTCAACTCCTTAAAGTCAACCGCAAGACCGAGCTCGTTGAGCGAGTGAGTTTTGACTGTCACCTCCACCTTCCACGAGTGCCCGTGCCACGAGGAGCACTCCCCTTTGTAGCCAAGCAACCTGTGCGCCGCCTCAAAACTCCCTCTAATCGTCAAGCAATACTTCATGAGTTTCACCTCCAAGGTGAGAGTATGCCACATCCCGTGACATACTGGCATTAGGGGTGTTTCTCATGAAATCAATTGTTTTGCTGAGCGGTGGGCTGGATTCAGCGGTCATGTTATACATGTGCCTCAGGGAGGGATGGAAACCCCTCTGCCTGTCTTTCAGATACGGACAGAGGCATGGGAGGGAGCTGGAATGCGCAAGGAGGCTCGCCGCCCTCAACTCACTTGAACACCTTGTGATGGACCTACCTGAGATATTTCAGTCGGCACTCACGGGGGTGGGGAACATCCCTCCATCTTTTGACAGGAGCATCGTAGTGCCCCTCCGAAACTATCTATTCTTGACATTCGCCGCCGCAGTTTGCGAGCAGAGGGACATCTCTGACATCTTCATAGGGGTGACAGCCGAAGATGAGGACTTTCCCGACTGCAGATGGGAGGCATTGGACAAGTTAGAGGAGGCACTCCGCCTTGGCGGTTTCAACCTATCAAACCTGAAAATTCACACCCCTCTGATAGGGATGACGAAAGTTGAGATAGTGAAGGTGGGGCTGGAGCTGGGCGTCCCGTTTCACCTGACATGGAGCTGCTATGCGGGAGGGAGTAGACCTTGCGGGGGCTGCTTAGCATGCCAGAAGAGGATGAACGCCTTCAAGGCGCTCAAAGTGGAAGACCCAATAGAAAGAGGGGGGGAGACCTCCCTCCTCTGACGAAGCCTTGTAGGTCGGTTCAAGAGTTTGACCTCTGGCTGAGATACTACCTCGGGTATACAGCACCTCATGTGGCTGTGTGTGAGGGACATGAATCGCCCCTTGCCACCTTCTGGGACATCGCCTCTGGCAGCACCCACGATGCACTGATTATTGCAAATAGAGGGGGAACGAAGACGATGGGGCTCGCCGCCCTCGCCGTTTACATGTGCGTCACTCACCCCTCCTATGAAGTGGTGCTCATGTGTGCGGGTTTGAACCAAGTGGCGGAGCTGCTGAGGCACGCTCGTGCGTTTGCATCACGACTTGCCGCCTTTGACAGCTCTTTCACCAACATTTTGATGAGCGCCGAGCGCATCATCTTCCCGAATGGCAGCTCCATTCAAGTCCGTGCCGCCACCTTAAGGGGGTCAAACGCACCGCACCCTCACATGTGCATCTTTGACGAGGTTGAATGTTTTGAGGACATGACGATAATAGAGGAAGCCCTGTCAATGGCAATGGATGATGCCGTGAAGGGCTACCCTGGTGTCAACATCTTCAGCTCAAGTCGGAAATTCAGGTTCGGTATCATTCAGAGGTTGTTGGATGAGGCAGACCAACGGGGTTTGAAGGTCTATGTCTGGTGCGTGTTTGAGACGATGGCACCCTGTGACAACAACTGCCTTGAGTGTGAGGGGGTGGCTTCCGCTGGCATGTCCTTCAAGACCATCTGCGGCGGGCGGGGTCGCTTCTCAATGGGCTACATACCTAAGGGGCATGTTCTACAGGAGTTTAAGAGGCTATCCCTGCAGACATTTGAAGCCCAGTGGCTTTCGTTGAGACCGCCGCCCATCGGGGCAGTCTTCCCTCAATTTGGTGAAGAACACATCCTAAGAGGGGAAGCCAGCAAGGAAGATGTCATAGAAGCCATCGGTGGCATGGACTTCGGCTTTGAAGACCCGACTGTCCTCCTCATTCTACTTCTAAAAGAGGATGAAACAGTCGTAGTTGCGAAGGAGGTGACTTGGAGGCGGGTATCCGTGCCCGCCATCCTCTCTCAGATAAAGGGCTGGTGTGAGGAATACGGAGTGTCAACTGTGTGGTGTGACCCCTCCCGCCCCGACCTGATTACATATCTGCAATCAGAGGGAGTGCCAGCGATGCCCGCACCGAGGGTTGTGAAGGCTCAGAGAGTTGACATCATCCGCAAACTCTTGGAGGATAAAAAGCTGTTGATTGTGCCGACTGCTCGCCTCCTCATATCTCAGCTCAAAGAGTATCACTATGAGATTGACAGGAGGAAGGGTGAACCCACCGACATCTTGAAGGATGGCAATGACGATGCAATTGATGCATTGAGCTACGCCGTGGCTGGCATGAGCAGCGGTCGTGTGAGGCTCATCAATGCTGCACCAGAGGCAACCGAGGTGATAGCTGGGCGACCGTATGAGGCACCACAGTTACCTCTCTCTTTCCAACCAATTCATGCCAATACGGAGAGGGAGGTATTTGAACAGTTGAAGCAGGCGATGGAGGCTCTGAAGTCACCCTTCCAGTTCTTCATATTCCCGATCACACGGTTTAGAGTGTGACGCTTTTGAGAATTCGTAACACTGAGACCTTCTTGTCAGTGTTACAAATGTTTGAGTAGTTCACACGGACGGGGATGCTCGTCTCCGAGATGTTCCTGAGCATACAAGGAGAGGGGGTGCATGCTGGCAGGCGGGCTGTCTTCCTGCGCCTTGCGCTGTGCAACTTGCGGTGCACCTACTGTGACACTAAGTATGCGTTTAAAGGCGAAAGTAAGAGGGTGGAGGATGTCCTGCGGGAGCTGGAACCCCTCCTTCAGGGATGTAACCTTTTGGTCATCACTGGTGGAGAACCCCTCCTTCAGCAGCGCAGCCTCGTCAGAGTCCTCAGTGCCCTCAAGCCAACAGGAATTGAGGTAGAAGTTGAGACAAACGGGACACGCCCTCCGATACCCGACCTCCAAAAGTATGTTGACCTGTGGATAGTCTCTCCGAAGTTGAGCTCAAGCGGTGAAGCCATCCAAAGGAGGAGAAACCCCGACACCCTTTCCCTCTTTATCTCCTTAAACTCAATCTTCAAGTTCGTGGTTTCAGGAGAAGGGGATGTGGTGGAAGCCATCAGGGATTTCATAGAGCCCTTCAGCATACCCGCCGAGAGGGTGTGGCTTATGCCGTGCGCCGCCACCAAGGAAGAGCTTGAAAAAAGGTGTAAAGAGGTGGCGCTCCTCGCCCTCCGCTACGGCTTCAACTACTCAGACAGGTTGCAGCTGCGGGTCGGACTAAGATAGGAAACCACGACTCCACCGCAGGAGCATCCCAGCAAACTTCACAACGAGGGAGATGACACCGAGAACCGTCAGGAAGATGAGCACCACCCCAGTCATGACCCACAAGAACGGGAGTGCCAGCCAAGTTGCAAACCCTCTCGCTATTTCCTTCCAGAAATCAACTTCTCCCATTTCTTCAGGGACTCTCTACTTTGCTCCTCAAGCAGGGGTGCCAGCACGCTCGTCACTATGTAGAGGACACACCGCCTCGCTGCAACCGCAGGGGAAATTCCCTGTCTCTTCGCAAATTCAGATAGTATTTCATATGCATCCTTTGGTAAAGAGATTGTCAAGAGGACCTCGTTCTTCACGGGAGTGCACCTCTAATGGCTACTCCATTTAAGGAGCACCAGCGTGAGAGGCAGCCACAACCCCTTCTCCAGCAACTCGCTCACAAGTTCCGAAATTTCTTTATCCTCGTCCACCAAAATCGGCTGGTTTGGGTCGCAATCCAGCTCAACCATCAACGCCCTCAGAAACCTGTCAAACAAAGGTTCTATCCTTTCAAACTGGTCACCAGGCATGAGCATCTCCTTAACCGCATCAAAAGAGAGGTGGCGCACCTGCCACCCTTCTCCTACCTTCGTGAGCTTGTTGATAACCCACTGGACATACAGCCTCGCAAGGAGCTCTGACGGGCGGGTGAGGTAAACCCGACCGACCCGCTCATCTATCTCCCTACACTGTTTGAAGTAGTCCGTCTCCTCTATCCCCTCCATCAAATCCATGAGTGCTGAAAAGAGGGGGTATCCCTTCAAATCTTCCCTCTCCCGCAGGAGGGGGACGATGTCATTGGCGAGTTTACCTTGCTCCCTGCAAATCCGTATGAATTCGTCATCATTCAATGGATAATCCTTGCCTTCCGCCGCCCGCAGCCATGCCCGTGTCATCCCAATGTGGTCAAACACATGCATCATTTCATGCGGGAGGACATCCCCTTGCCTTGAGAGGATGTAGAGGGTTGTGGACTCCCTCATATAGGCACCATGGACGATGAATGCCTCCTCTTCGGAAGACAGGACTGGGAGGCGCAGCTGGCGGTCAAGCTCCCTCGCATCGCAGATTGAAATGGGTAAGAATGGAGGGAAGAGGTGTGCCCTGCTCAGGGTTTCAAACACCCTCTTAATTTGGGGGTCAAGGTCAATCGGCACCCCCTCGTAGTCAAAAACTCCTAAGCAGTCAAACATTCGTGCCCGCCTGTTAACGGAGATGTGGAGGGCATCCCTCTTCTCCCGTTTCTCTGGTGGGAGGGGGTAACCCATCAACTTGTCAAACCCCTCCTGTGCCTTCCAAGCATCAAAGGTCAGTATGCGGGACATAGGGTCTCTCTGGTATCTCCGATGCCCCTTCCTTGGCTGGCTTGAAGGAGGCTCACCCACCAACCGCAAGGCGAAGTGCCCGCTGACAGGTATGACGCCAACCTTGCCCCTTCGGATGTGAGGGCGAACCTCCCTCAACTCTGGGTGCAACTCTCCCTTTGTCTTCAAAAGGAGGATGAGACCCATCAGGTCATCCGCTCTACTCAATCAGCGGACAAGGTCGTTGTAGATGAGAAGGCGCTGCTCAAGCCACGCTGCGATGCGCCCCTCAAGGCGGGAGAACACCTCCCTCAGCTCCTTTTCGTTCACGATGGTGATGCCATCCCTTCCTCTCTTCTGCTCCCCCTCCTTCCACCCATCCACATCCTTCAACCTGAAGGCGACGATGCTATGAGTTAGAAGGTAGAGGTAGCCCTCCGCTGGGCGCATCTCCAAATGCCATTCGTCCCCGCCAAGCGGCGATGACGCCTTAGTAGCCACCGCCTGATACTGCCTAATTTCAAGAGGAGTGAGCTTGCGCACCCGCACCCACTGCTCAGGGTCGTGAGGCAGCTTCCACTCCTCCGCTTCAATCTTGTCAACAAAGGTGGCGGCTGGCGGGTTCTCCTTCAACGACCTCTCTATCTCTTCAAGGCGTTCTTCGGGCGTGAGGGGAGCTCTCCTCTCTTGGTCCACGAGTAATCACCTCCGTGCTATAATTATGTCACAGGAGTAGCGGTTAAGGAGTTTTCCAAATGTCTGGCAAGGTCTCCAGCGAGGAGGACATCAGGAAGCGCATCGCTTGGTTTATCAACAAGGAGCTTGAAAGGAGGGGTATGAAGACTTCCGAGGGGAAAGTGCCCGCTAATGTGATGAACACCCTCAGACCGCACATAGGAGACTGGTGGAGGCAGAGGGCGACGACGGGAGCTCGCCTTTCCTCTCTATACGCTACCATACGCAAAGCTCTGGACGCCGCCTTCGGTCATGCAACTCGCCGAAGTAGGTGACGAAGAGGGATGGTTACCTTCACCATCATTTTGAAGGAGGTCGGAAAGTTTGCGCACCTGCCGAGGAAGTGGGAAGTTGTCGCTACACACACCCCCAGCGGTCGTATGGTTGTCTTCCCGAGGCGGTATGCCTTCAACCCGAACCGACGGAAAGGAGAGATAAAGGTCTCCCAGCTTGAAGCCGAAACGGAGGAAGCCACTGCAGATGTGCTGCCCACCTTCTCTCCATTTACCCATGAAACAGAGAGTGCACCCTCCGCCACTTCATCTCAAGGGGAAGTTGACTTGATGGAGGCGCTGGGGGAAATCATGGAGGAGGCGAAGGGGCTTGGAGAGAGGTTGAAAGAGTTAAGAGCAAAGGTGAAGGAGAGGTGGAGTGTCGTCCGCCGAGCCTACAGTGACCCCGTTTGGATGCTGCTGGCAGCGGCGGAGGGTGCATCACCCGAACCTCCGACAGTTTACCCTCATGAGGGAGGGGGGTATGAGATTGAGTATGCGGTGTCTCCTTATGGCGACTTCTCAGGTCGTCCCGTAGGGCTCTACCTCGCAGCGAAAGTCTTCTCAGCGCTGGAGGAACAGGGGGAAATAGACGAAATTGCAAAGTGGTTTGGTAAGCACCACCTCAGGATGGGAGGGGCAATCTCCATCGCCATTGACTTTCTCAGGCTGTCGGAGGAGAGCCCGAGTGATGCTGGGGAACTGCACAGGATACTCGGGAAGGCTTACGGGGCGCTGCGGAATGTTTGGGCGAAGCCACCTGAGAGTGATGAGGACGCCCTTGCACGGATTTCCACTTGTTATGCCCTATTGAAGTGGACGATGGAGGCTTACCCGCCGAGCGAAGAAGACCCCTCCTTGACATGGAAGCACCTTGAGTTGTTGAAGGTAGACCCGCCGATTGGGAGCGTAGCGGAGGTGGTGGCATGGGCATTTGAGGAACTTTTCCGTGCTGGGCAATGGCTTGTGAGGAACGGGAGCAATAAGAGGATGCGCCTCCTCGGGGGAGAACTCTCAGAAATCGGAGCATCCTTGAAGGGAAAGGAGAGTTGGTCGGACATTTGGGCTCAACTGCCAGCCTCACTCTCCGAAAGGAGTCCTTGGTGGAAGTTGTTGAGGGATGCCATTGCTGCCAGCAGGTGGGCTACCCCTATGGACTTGTTACTAACCGAAAGGAATAACCCCAGAGAGGAGGGTTACCGAAAGCTGGTGCTCTCCACCCTCTCTTCTGTCCTGAAAGATACCAACTTGGAGGATGCGGTGCAGGTGGTAAAGAATATGGGAAACCTCCCCGTGGAAGTGAAGGGCTTGGTAGCCCGCCACTTCGGGGACTACGAAACTTTGCTTGAGTGGATGGAGGATGCGGGAGGTCCGCAGAAGGAAGCCATCTCGGAGTTTGTCACCACCTTTGGCTGCATGTGCTTAGCCCACTCTCTGTGACATACTTTATGGGAGGGGAGGCAACCGATGCAGATAATTCACGCAATTCTCACCGCATTTTTGCTGATAGTTGTGTGGTATGGAGTGCGGGAAGGCGCTATCAAAGACTTCTGGCTCACCGTCGTGCTGGTGGTCATCGCACTCATGCTGCCGAGCCCAGCCCATTTCGCCCTGAAGATAAAGGATTGGATACTCGTGAAGAGGAACTCCGACCAAAAGTAGATTGCTTGAAAATATGCTCTATGTGCTGTGTTTCCTCGCAGGCGGGTTCATCTCCACCTTGCTCATTCTCTTATACCTGAGAAATGTGTTGAGGGAGACAACCCTCCTTACCCTTGTCCTCGTCCGTGTCCTTGAAGACATAGCAAGCGTGTTAACAGTAGTGGCAACCCGCCTGTCAAGTAGAAATGAGGGAGAGGAAAATGGATGACCCGTCTGTGATGCAGGTGTGCCGCTCCCTGCGGGCGGCACGGGAAAGGTTAGTGAGCATAGGTGACCTTGTCAAGTCTTGCAAAAAGTTGCTGGAGGGGAGCTGGGATGAGGGACAGCACGATACGGGAGATAAAAGAGCTTGCCTTGCAAATAGAGGAGCTGCGCAGGTTGCTCGGCGGGGGGCAACCCCTTAAGAGGGGGGATGTGGAGAGAGTTTTGGAGCAAACCGCCGAATGGCTGAAGATTAAGTGTGAAGAGGCGGAGAGGTATGAGGAGGAGGGGGTCGGTAAGTTAGCCACCCGCCGTGCCTTTCCCCTCTTCGTGACGATGCTGATAGAGATAGGGGCTGCGACAATATTTGCCCATTATGCTTCAACTTTGAGCAAAGCACCCGTCCTCGCCTCCTTCATGCCCCTCATCTCAGCAATAGCTGGCAACTATGGGTTGCAGACGGCTGCCGCTGCCATCCGTGCAATTGCAGTTGGCACGGTGAAGGGGTGCATCACCGCCCTCCTCAAAGAGGTAGCCATAGGTCTCGTCTGCGGGTGCATACTCGGTCTGTCAGCTGGCATTCTCGCCTACATCTGGCACGGCTCTCCCGTCATGGCAACTTGTGTAATTGTGGTCATGGTGGCATCCCTCATGACGAGCGCCCTGTTCGGTGTCCTCGCACCCATGCTCTTCCACACCATCGGGGTAGACCCTGCAATCACAGCTGGACCCCTTGAGACGGCAATGCAAGACTTGACGACTTACGGGCTCTACCTCTTTCTTCTGACTGTATTGTTGAAGTAGGGAGGGGAGCGGGATGCCGAACCTCAACGATGTCTGTCAGAAGGTGGAGGCGAAAATTGTGGAAATTTTCAAAGCGGAGTGGGAGAAAGTGGGGAATGTGAAGGTCAAGACGATACAGCCAGCCCACACGACCGTTGACTGGGGTTCTACTGCTCTCCCCGCCATTTTCATTGAAGTTTCAGACTTAACTTTGAGGGGTTTCGTCGGGGGTGCATACCCCCTCATTACAGTTACAGTCTCAGGGGTGCTCCCTTGGCGGGCAACCGTTGACATTGTGGAACAGCTCAGGAAGATGGGAGACCGCATCGCCACCGTCCTCTTAAACCACATCAAAGAGGAAAACCTGTGGAACGACCTCGCCATTGAATCCGTCTCTTTTAGGGCTGAAGAAGCTGAAGCACCTCGGTGGCGGGCGGTGGCAGTCCAAGCAAAGGTAATGGGTCTACCGTTCAAATACCTGCCGTAGCGGAAAGGAGGGGAAATGGGCAAGTTTCCGACGATACCAGTGGAGGACTTACCTTTTGAGCTCAACGACATATTCACCGCCTGCATGATGCACACACCCCACGGCCAAGATGGTGACACTCCTTCATCTCTCTCATCCGCTCTGGTGGAGGCGTGTGCGGAGGATGAGGATGCCCTGCGAGCCCTCCAAATTTTGGTCAGCTTTGTCAAGGGGGTGTGCATCACCCTCTATATGCTAACTTACCAATATGACGGGAAGGACTACCCTGTGGCATAATGGCTTATTGAAGTGCCGTTTTTGAGAGTAGAAGCGAAAGAAAGCCATGCCTGTAACGCCAATCTTGAGCGGTCGCTTCGGGGTGCTCCTTTGGGCATCCCAGACTGCGAGGGACACCGTCCCAACCACTGGCTGGAAGACATTCGGGATTGTTAGGGATGCAAGGGTTCGTGTGCCAGCTGGCACGGAAGTCGTCCGTGCGGTCGGCATGTCCCTCTTGGATTTGGAGAGGGCTGGCATTGTCGTTGTGGAGCGTGCTCTGGAGGCGGTAGACATCACTGTCACTTACGAGGCAGTCGGGATTCCGTTCGCTGAGGTAGCTCAAATGGCACACTTCCAGCCAAGCGGTGCGTTCCAAGGTGAGCTCCCATACATCTCCGTCTTGTTCGGTGACCCGTATAGAGGGTTGTTTGTGGCAGTGGATGGGAAGGTGAATAGAGTTGAGCTGGATTGCCCCGCCGACAGGATTGTCACGGGGACTATTGGCATAAATGCAAGATATGTGACAAATTACACGGGGACAGTCCCCTCCTTTGAAATCTCACCGCAGGTGTTCATCGGTAAGGAGGGGAAGATAAACTGGGGTGAAGTCCTGGAGTTCAGGTTCCGTCTCAACCACCGACTTGATGCACGGCACACAATCAAGCCGACGGTATCAACTCGTCCACCAGACTATCTCGTTGAGACGGTAACGGAGATAAGCGGGTCAGTCCGTGCCTTCTGGTATGAGTCCCTTGACGCCCTCAAGAATGCGGTTTTGAATCCCATAGACATCCAATTCACCCTGCAGGACTTCGCTGATTCCAACAAGACTATCACGATTACCTTGCCGAGTGCCAAGGTGAGGGATGTCTCCAAGACGATACCCGCCGAGCGAGAGATTGAAGTGGAGCTTGAATACCTCGGCATGGAGTGGGACATCTCTTATACAACATAAGGTGATTGACATGGTGGTCGGTGTTGACTGGGGCGTCAGGAATGCCGTGACGGTTGTGACGAGCGGCGGTCTCATACTCTACAGAAAGAGGGGTGTAGGTCTTGACCCAGAGAAGGTAGCGGCGGAGATTGTGCGCCTCCTCCCAAGAGGTTCTATAATAGCGGTGGAAGACTTGAAGGGGATACGGGGGAGGGTGCACACCTCTAAGGCGAGATACCTGCCTTACGGCAAGCTCCAGTCACACCTTAAGGAGTTTGCCAAGCAGGCGGGCATGGGTCTCGTCAAGGTGAAGGCGGCATGGACTTCCACGACCTGTCCGAGATGCCTCTGCCGCTCAAAATTCAACAGGATACAGGAAGTTTTTAAGTGCCTTCGGTGCGGGTTCGTCGCAGATGCCGACATTGTGGGGGCGTGGAATGTGGCTCGGCGGGCGGCGAGTAGCATGAGGGGAGGGCAGAGATGAGACCTTTACTCCTACAGGCGGTGCATGCCATTCTCTCTCAAGACCAGATGTTATCTTTGGCAGAGGTGGCACTTGCACACCTGCTCTCCCCGAAGGGCGGTGGATTGATTGAGAAAGCTGAAGAGGAGAAAGGACCACCTCGTCCAGGTTTGAGACCTGAAGTTAGGATAGTTACCAGAAGGGGGGCAAAAGAGCCGTTCCCGATGAAGGTGTATGTTAGAGAGAGGGAAGAGGGTGCACCCCCTCCAAAGCCGACACCAGAGGGGAAGGCTTTACCTCCAAGGAGAGTTGTTGGGGAGGCGAGTGCGCCCGCCGCAGCTGGTGACCCCGAAGCGGAGGCTGCAGTTGAGGCGGCGAGCTCCGAAGCAACCGCTGAATTCTACTACAAATTCAAGGAGGAACTCCTCGGTCGGTTGAAGGGGATGCTGCCCGAAGACATTGTCAGAAGGTTTCTGGCACCCGCCTTGGGAGTAGCCTCCTCAGACTGGAGGGCACATAAGATTTTACATAGGGCAGTCACCCGCCTGCTCACCATTGACAGGTTGTGCGCTGCAAGAGGGGACAAGGATGCCTGCATTATGGGAGAGCTGAGGAAGGGTAACCTCGGCGTGGACACCGAGGAACTCCTCAGTTTACTCTCAAAAAGTCAGAAATTACCGCCAGAGCTCAAGGATGCCGTGCGGGACTTGCCAGTCAGTGCGGTGAGGGCTGCCTTTGACACACCCGCCTTCAAAGGTTTACCTGAGCGTGAGAAGTTGAGTGAAAGTTTGGATGAATTGTCAAAGAGAAGAAGGAATTACCAGAGGCAGAGGGATAAGCTTCATGCTGCCCTCCTCTCATATCTCCATCTTACTCTGGAGACGGTGACCGAAGGTGGCACTCTCAATGATGTCCGCAAGAGGTGGAAGAAGATGCACGGGAAAACATTCGGCGTGGTAATCCAAGAGGGGGTCAGAGGGATAGCAAGGGCGGGGGAGAGGGTAGTGGAAGGGTGGAAGGATGTCCTTGGCAAGGCTGCAGCGGTGGTATCAGCTCGTGCACCGAAGTTTGGAGAGCGCACCCCTCTCTCTACATGGTATGGTTACAAAGCGGGAGAAGAAATCCTCGGCTTGCTGGAGGAGGGCTATCGCCTCCTGCAGGGAGGCTTGGAAAAGGGGAAAAGTCCAGCCGAAAGGGCGCTGGCTTTCGGGAAGCTGCGCACTCTCAACTCCATCATCTCAGCTCCGATTGGGACTATTTCATCCACCTTGCTTGGGGGAGCGGAGGAGGGCATCCTCTCAAGGCTCAAGGCTCATGTGGATGTCCTTTCCCAACTCAGGACACATGCTGAGGGGTTTGTCAGGGGCACCCTCCCTCCGACAGAGTTTTACAAACAGGGCACACTCTTAAACTTGAAACTGCTGGGGGCGGTGATGCCCGCCAAGCGAAGTCAATATTCTCGGTGGGGTAACATTCTCAAGGGAATGGGTCGGGCATCCCTCTCGGTCTTCAAGGCTGCCTTTCACCTATCAAAGATGTTATTGTTCAGCACACTTGACAAGAAGATTGAGAGAGGGGGTGCTCCTCCACCTGAGCCCCAAAGGGAAAAGGTGGAAGGCGAAAAAGTGGAAGAAAAGGGAGTTGAAGACCTGTTCAGGCAATACAGGGAAGACGAGCTCTCCTCTTACATCTCGTTTGACACTTGGAAGCAGTTAAAGCGCATGGAGGGTGCGTCGCCTGAAGAGTTGAAGCAGTTCCTTGAGGAGGTTGAAAAGAGGAGGGAAATAGACCCGAACCAGCTGTTTTCCAAGTTTATCTCCCACGAAGGGAAGGAGGGAAGCCTGCCCGCAGAGATTGAGCATGTCCTGAGAGGGGTGCTCCTCGTGCACGACCTCCCTCAACTGCCAATTGACATTAAAGACAGAAGGAGTGCGGAGGCGAGGGAGCGGGAAGCCGCCCTTGCCCGCTACTACACCGATGAGCTCAGCATACACCTTCTTGACACTGGAAACTCAGTCCCGCACGAACTGATGCACTCACTTGACCACCTCTCATGCTCTCTGGCATTAATGGATTTAGTTAGGAAAGGGAGGGGAGGTGACCCGTTGCTTGGCATGGTGAGGAGGGTGATGTCAGAGGTTGGGCTTCAAGAGGACGACCCCCTCACCCTTGACAACCCGAAAGTCCAAGAGGCTTGTAGGAGGTTGGACGGGTATGCCCTCAGCGGTTACATACACAAGGCGGCATCCCTTGCGAGGATGGAACACCCCCTCTTTCTGGCACTTGACAGATTTAAGGAGGCAGTCAAAGAGACACGCCTTCACAGCTACATGAGAGAAGAAGAGAAGAGGAGAAAGGCGGCGGGGCAGGAAGTTGACTTGACAAGCACCCATGAACTTTTGGCTTACTTTTATGAAAGGTGGTTGTTGGAGAAATGGGTCGGGCTCGGTGGTCATGGGCTTGAGCCACCAGAGGGTGTCAGACCTCTCCTTTCGGTGCGGGAAGGTAAGATTCTCACCTCACTCCCTTGGGGTAACACCCTCCTGAGGGAAATGCCACCGCAAGATTACGAAAAGGTGGAGAAAGCCTTTGAGGGTTACATGAAAGAGGTGTTCAAAGTCCTCGGCGGGGAGTTCAGACTGCCAACCGAAGAGGCTGCCCGCAGGCTGCTGGAGAAGGTGTTATCCTTCCTCCTACTGTTGAAGTGGAAGGTGTGAAAACTCCTTAACGGAGACCAGCGACCTTCAGGATTGCCTCTGCCCGTGCCCTCCACGAATGTTGTGACCAAAATCCATAAGGTAATGGGGAGAGGGGTTGGGAGGCTGCCCGCTCAAAGGCATGGAGTAACCCTTCCACCGCATCTCCCTCTTCAAAATAGGTGTTTGGCATACCCCTCCATGCGGGCACATTGGTGACTGCAACCGCCATCCCTGCGGCGAGGTATTCCCACGCCTTTATCGGGTCACAGTAATATGCTGAGTAGCACTTCTTGAAGGGGACTAAGCCGATGCGCCCGCCGATGGCATACCTCACCAACTCGTCATGCGGGACTTGACCATATTGACGGACATTCTCTGGAGGGGTATATTTCAGGTAACCGCCTATGATGCGAAACTCCCAAGCGGGGAATGCCCTCGCCACCTCCACCAGTGCCTCATGCGAGACCCACTCCCACGGCTTTCCGAGCGTGCCGATATAGAGGGCAACTGCCTCCTTTTTTGCCTCTTTCACTGGTTTCCAGTAGGAGGGGTCTGCTGCATTCGGAATGACGGGGACATCCAGAGAGTAACCTTCCCTGAATGCCTCCTTCAAAGTTGGCGAAACGCAAGAAAAGGAGGTGGCGAGGGAGACAAGTTCCTCCTCCCACTCTACCTGAAACCAGGAATGGTGTTGCTCTTTGAACATGCTCTCCCAGTGGTCGTAGATGTCGTAGTGGACGGGGAGACCCCTCCTTCTAAACTCCTTAACGAGTTGGTTGTAGTCTGGCGCTGGCAAGGAGACATACACCAACACGACATCCGAAGGGATGTCCTTTAATTCACTGACCTTGAGGATGGTCACGCCTGCGGGAGGGGGCACTGCCACTTCATCCACCCTCTCCCACCTTTCAACAAAGATGACATCGTAACCCATCTTTACCCATTCAAAAGTCAAGCCGACGGGGCGCTGACCCCCTCCAGTGACATGCCAATTAGCCCCTGAAAGTAGGAGGATTGTCCCCCTCTTGGGGCGGGTGACATACCCAACTGACGGTGAGATGAGCATCTCCCTCACTCCACCGACATGAGTAAGTCAAACAGGGCAACCAACTGAGAGTAGTTGTGTAGGGTCACAAGGAGGGGCAGCAATTTTTCAACGGGAATTGTGACTTTTCCGCCGAGTTCGTCAGAGATGGTGCACAACATCGTGTCTGGATTGAAACTGAAGCCATAACCCGTGTCGTAAAACCTGTAGGCAATCCCCCTCTTACCACCGACGGTAGTGAAGTGATAAGAGGCCCCTGGCGGGCGCAACTTCCTCATATACTCTCTTAAGAGCTCCATTGCAACTCCTTCCTCCATCTTCCATCACCTCCACAATAATGTGCGGTTAAGGAGTTTGTTGCGCTAAACTCAATAGAGGGGTGTGAGGGATGCCCAGCCGTGAAGAGATGCTCAACCTGATTATCAAAGGGATACCGAGGTATTTTAAAGTTGAAGGTGACACCGTGCGGTTCTGCGAAAAGGGAGAGGCTACCACTGAAGTCACAAGGCGGGTGCTCGCCTCTCTGGCAAACCGTGTCGCTTTGACCCTCCCCCTTTCATTTTTTCAAGATTTGGAAAGAGGGGATGCAGTCGCCGAGGAGCTCTCCCTCATCATACTGTTCGTCATCAAATGCCTCTCATGCTCCTACCTCGTCATTTGGGACGGAAAGAAAGCTCGGCGTGTCAAGAATCTTGACTTGGCGTTTGCCGTTTGGAGGGCGATAGAGGGAGAGGATGCCATCGCTCTTAAGTCAATTTTCAGCAATATTACCCTATGGGCTCTGACTGGTAAGGAGGCTTCGGCGGGGCGCACACCCCTCTCTTTGAACTTAACTGACTGGTATGGTAAGTCAAGGGAGGAGGAAACTGAGTGAAAAACCGTGCCATCACCATCTTCATTCCATACTCAATAGTCTGTGCCCAGCGGAAAGATGGGGGGTGGGGACTCCACCTCGTAGGAGTTGTTGTAGATGCAGAAGTAGGTATCCTCAGCGGGGATGTAGACCAAGGATGGATTTACATTGACCCCTCCACCCTTCTTACTTACCCCTTCGGGGGTTTTCTCTACCATTCTCCCCTTATAAACAGAGATGGTTTTGGAGAGCCCGTCCAGCCAACACGAGCTGAGTATCTCACTGACTTTCCCACAACCCTCTACCGTGTTCCTAATGTTCCTGGTCATTATTTCGGACCTTCCTTCATCCCTCCTTTCCGAGTTTGGTGGGGTGATACCGTCTACCAGTTCCCAGATGATTTTACCCCATATTTGTGGTGGGAAGAAGGAGGCTTGGAAGGTGGATGTCTCTTCCCAATCTGGGATGGAACCGTCAGCATAAGGTGTGACCCGAACTTTGAGGGAGTTACACTACCCGTAGCGCCGAGCGAGGATGTGACCATCTCTCCTTCAATACCCTGTGAGATAGAGGAGATACCTTATGGCTACCGATTGCTCTTTGGGAAGGGGATGAGAGGGAAACAATTTGAAGTCGCCGTCTCACGAGGGGGTCGCACCACGACTTACAAAGTGGAGGTATGGGACAAACCGATTATCAAGGTTTTTGCACCGCTGAGGGCGACGGAGGGCGAACTCATCCGCATCAAGGTATGGGTTGAGTATTTTGACAAACAAGCGGCAAGTCGCCCTTACAACCTCTATGCGAGCCTCCCGAATGGGATATACAAGAAGTGGGAGAGGTGGGCGGAAACCCGCTGGAAAGAGGCTCTTTACGAGGGCTTTTTGCCGCATGGGGAGCACACCGTAACAATCAATGCTTGTGACCTCCTGTTTGGGAATGCCCCTGAGCAGTGGAGGAGGGTAACTTGGACTATCTCGGTGTCTCCGAGGACGGGTGACGGCACCATCACCCTCCCAGAAGAAGCTTCCGTCAGGGATGACATCTATTTGAGGAGTTTGCCTTACAGGTTTAAGAGGGAGGACACCGCCCGTGGAGTGGACAGAGTTTACCGAAGTCCCCTGAGCTACCCTCACTTCGGCTTTGATGCTGGGATGGCAGAGGATGATGTGGTAGTTGCGCACGGCAAGGAAGGGATAACCGATGCGGGGAGGGCGTATGACCGAATTCAGGTGCACAGGGAGGAGGCACTGCGGGAATTCAGGTATGTTAATCTCATTTACTCAGAGGTGCGGGACACATGGTTCCTTCAAAGGTTCATTTGGGACAGCGGGGTGAGAAATGCTACTTCAGTTTCCTTCCGTGCCTATGCACTTCGGTGGGACGAAGTCGTGCAGGCGGCAGGCTTCCTCCTTGTGGATTTGAGTTTCAGGGATGCGAATGGCGGGGAGCTGGGCGCTCTCTATCTCCTCATAGACCCAGATGACCTTCAAAGAGCTAAGGAAAAGGGTGTGATCCCACTCGGTTACCTTGAGGCTCTATTCCAGCTAAAGGATGCAGTGGAGAAGGTGGAACTGCGGGTTGTATCGTGGATGATGGACCTGTATTACGAACTGACCATTCACTTTTGGAGGGGATTCTCCTTCCATTCCATCGTCGGGATGTTCTGGAGGGGCAGATACTTCCCATACTACGACCCGCCGCTGGGTGCAGAGGGATTTAGAGATGCCTACGCCTTAGCGGAGGTTGCGAAGGTATGGATTCTCCAGTTGATGGGAATTGGGGTTGACCTCTCAAGGAGGGGTTGGGTCACTAAAGATGAAGGTGAGGGTATGGACGCTGTTTCCCGCTCATTCAACATCTACTCCGTTGACTCAGCAGAGGGGTTGGATGCAGTTGGCAGGGTGAGAGTTGTATCCGACAGGGGTAGCGGGCGGGATGCCATCCTCCTCTCCAATGCAATTAAGTTTGTAGATGATGGAGGGAGGGGCGCTGACAGGTGGTCAGTGCCTTTCGCAATCGGTGTTACGAAAGATGCAGGTTCTGGTGAAGATACTCCCACCTCTGGTGTTACGATTTCCGATATTGGTAACACTGAAGAGGAGGCACGGCTGGTCTACATCCTCCGCCGCCTTCAAGACGCTGGTGTGAGCAGTGATGATATAGAGTTACCGCTTGCAGAGCATCAGACGCCAGATAGCGGGCACGGAGAGGAAAGCCTCTCTCTCAGTTACTTTTACTCAACCGAAGATGGGGCAACGAGTGAAGATATAGCGGGGTTGCTGGTGGTGGTAGAGGAGGGAGGCGCTGCCTCCGACCGCCCCGTTAGGGGCATCATCTCCTTTGACAGGGGGCGAAGCAATGACGGTGACACTGGAGTTAAGTTCGCACGGTGTTACTCTTTGGACGAGGCTTCCTCCGCCGAAGCCCTCCTCAAAATGCTCGCAAAACATGAGCTCTCAGATGAAGCAGAGGGAGAGGACGCCGCTGCACCTCTCATGAGTTTCCCTGACAGCGGGGAAGTCACCGACACCGAACAGTTTATGTTGAAGGATATTCGGAGGAGGGAGTGGGCAGTCGCACGGGACTCCCTCATTTTGGTCTACAAAGAAATCTCTCTCCACGAAATCTCCTTCGGGAATGAAGGTCTCTCTTCTGGTATCCTGAAGGTCGTTGAGGATGCGGGTGCGGCAACCGAAGAGCGATTGAAATGGGCAGTCTCCTTTGATGACAGCTCCGCCCATGAAGACGGTGTTACACCCACACCCCTTGTCAGGGATATGATGGAGGGATGGGATGCTGCTGCCCGCCTCGCCCGCATCTGGGATATCATCTTCTCAGAGGACAGCGCCATGTCGGGCAACCTCCTCTCTTCAGAGGAAACCGTCTCTTATGAAGAGGTTGTGGAAATAATTGAAAGTGTGGAGGAGCACCTCCGTGCGGTTGACAGAGTAGTCAACATGAACTTAGTAGTGGTGAGGGATAGAGCCTCATCCGCCGAGAGGTTCACATCCATACCAGCAGCCAGCGCCCTCACCTTTGTGACAAAGGGGGAATGAACTATGCCAGTTAGGGCAGTATGGTCTGAGGTCACATTCTTCGGGAGGGGTGCACCCTCCTTTTGCGCCTTCCCAGGCGGATGTTACCAATTTCCGATGAAGGATGTAGCTCCAGCCCTCTACAAGGCGGCACTCACCGCAGGTGCCATCCCTCCCACCTATTTCATCAGGCGAGATGGTCAGGCTACACCTTCCACACTACCACCCTTCCTCATTCTGGGAGAGCCAGTTAACTGCATCATTCCGAGCATTTTCATCGGTTCTTCAAGGAAGGACATCTCACCCGACCTGTTCTCCGTGACTTGGTTACCAAAAGGGGGTGCCTTCGTCGGCATAGACTACTCTAAGGAGGCAGAGCTGTTTGAGGAGGCGCTGACTGGGAGGGAGAGCCCAGAGCGCATTGCCTACATCGCCGAAATCCTGCGGGCGGCAGCTAAAGGCGTGATGGTTTCCCTACCCGCACCCTCCTCCGACATAGGGAATGCGTGGTGGTCGCTGCGCCTCAACCTCGGTCTCTGCCCAGACGAGCCTTTCTGCATCTCAATCTTGCCGATATCCCTCTTACCTGGCAAAGACACTGGATTTCTCGCCGCTCAGCCTTGGGTTGCCATAGGCTGGGGAGAGGGAGTTGACGAAGTGGACATGCCCCCTGTCAACTATCTTGACTTTGCGAACCCGACGGGTCTCTCCGCATGGGCGCACTTCAACCGTGCCGAATGGTCAATCAGGTGTGCCTACAACCTCCCCCCTCTCCTCTGCTACAGGGACTTCTTCGTCCCTTTACACACTCAAACACAATGGATTGGAGATTTCGGTCAATTGTCGGGAGAGGCACGCCTCCTCACGGTGTTCACAGCAAGGGGACACCTCTGTGTCGCCGATGCTTACGAGCTCGTGAGGGCACACCCCCTTGCAGGCGAAAGAGGTGCTAACTTGACTGCCTTCAACCCGTATCTCGTTCAGAAGGATGGGAGATACATCCATGATAGCGAGTATGTCCATAGAGGGGGTTACCTGCGGATTGACGGCTTCAACTGCAGCGCCCTCATCTTCCTCCCCTCCTTTGACACACCAGCCTTTTGTGAGTTTCTCGTAGCACCAGTTCCATTTCCCGTGCAGGACGCACAGGAGACGGGTGGGCAGACGATTGCTCTGGAGAAACCGTGCCACAGAGTGCCCATCCTCAAGACTTCGGTTCAAACAAACCCCCTTGGAGCAGTTTGGGTTTACGACTTTGACGAGAACTTCAGGTTGGTGAGAAGGGAAAGAGGGACTGAAATTCCGATTTCCCTTCCAATTTACCTCAGAATCTTTGGAAAAGGGTTGAGATGTCGGGCAACCCGCTTCACCCCCTCAGTCATCACCGTAGAAGTTCCAGAGGGGGAGGCATATGGAGAGAAGGCGGTGGGCACTTATGTCACGCTGGCGTGCGAGTTTGTAGGCGGTCGTTCGTTCTTCGGCACTGGAGTGTGGTTTGAAATACCCGCAGTTGCAGTGGAAGCACCGACAATTTTGACCACTGGAGGCGGGGCTGCCTTCCCTCTCTCTTCCTTCGCATCAATACTTGAAGTCACCTATGATGTGAGCGAGGAGGGAGCTCAGGCACGGGTCTCCTTTGCACCGAAGGCAGCGATGCAACCTGCCCTCCCCCTCACCGATGTGCCTCTGTATGCAGTTGTTGACACCGCATGGGTGACCCTCTCGGGGCGGGTCTGCAGGTTCACCTTCTTCGGGTTCGTAGAGGCTGGTTCACGGAGGGAGGAGGCTGGCTTCTGGGGTGGCAGGCGAGAAACCATTGAGATACAAAGTGTAGCTGATAGGTTGAAGAGGTGCGTCGGTGACCCCTCCTTCCCTCCATTTGACAACTGGACTGTCTCAGATGTCTTCAGATACTGTTTCGTGAGGGCGGGTCTTGACCCAGACCTGTTCCTCCACTTCTATGGCAATGACTTCGTCTTCTCACCAGAGCTCCTGTGGGAGCAGCCGATACCGAGGGAGTTACCACCGACGGTGCAACCAGGTGGTCTCCCAATCGCTGGCTTCCCCTTCTGGTATACGCCTGAAAAGCCGAGGTTTACCGTCCGTGTCGGTCAGTCCCTCTGGGACTTCCTCCACGACATAGCCTTAATGACGGGGAATGAGATAATCGTGGATGGCTGGGGCGTTTGGGTCATACCAGTTGCCTACGAAGAACCCTTGGTGAGTGCCCTCCTCGCCGACGCAGGCAGGACTTTGGACTTGGATTATACCCTTGGAGAGGTAAACCTGACTGCGAGGATGGGCTGGCTTCCCACCTCTTACATATCAGTTGGGAAAAGCAGGCTCGGTGCACCCATAATCGTGGCTTATGAGCAGGCGGAGAGGTATGCAAACCCGCTCGCACCCTCCTTCGTCGGCTACCGATTGGCAGATGTGGTGACTGATGACAAACTCGCCACGACTTGGCTCGCCTTTCGGCGGGCATTCTACTCCTACCTGAGCGCATTCCGTTCAATTCCGTTTGAGGTGGAAGGGGAGGTGCTCGGCACACCTCTTCTATTCCTAAGACAAAGGGTGTTGATACACTCGTTTGCCACCGACTTCGCCGTCCCAGCGGAAATGAGATACCGCCTTGCCAACCCGAATGAGTATGTAATCAGACAGCTCACTTACCAGTTCTCCGCCGACCCGAGGGAGTGCAAACTGCGCATCAAAGCCACACCGCCCGCCAACATCCCCTATGGGTTAATACTGCCTCGGAGGACACACTAAGTCCCCAGTTCTTTCATATAGGTGGCATCTAAGAGGGCAACGGCGACGGGCTCTCCTTTTTCGTCATATTCACTGAGAAAGAGGAGCAGAATGGGCGGTAAACCCTCATAGTTTGGAATGACCGCATAGGTGAGGAGGTAGCGCCAGCCGACGGAAACCGTGATGCACTGCAGTTCTTCCCCATGCCACCTCTCGTCAAGGTGCACCTCCTCTTTTATTTCCTCAGGTTCCTCCATGAAAGACCACCACCTCTTCTTTGCCACGGAGATTCCTTTCTTGGCGAGCCAATCCGTGATGTCCAACCCTTTCAACTTGTCGCTTAGTTTCAATTTCGTAAGCAGGAGGGATTTCACCAAAGGTAGCACATAGGCTGGCATCATCTCCCTCGGGTGCACCATAAACAGGGGGTCGGTTACATCCAGCGGCCGCATGTATGGGAGCCGTGGTTGGAAAATAGGGAAGAGGGGACTTGTGGCTGCGATGCATCTTTCAGTCACATACCCTGTCCCAAAGTTTTGAGCAGCATAAGAGGCTTCCGCTGGTGCCAGCCCAATTCTGAAGGGACCAGGAGCGAAGAAACCCCTGACATAAGGAGCGCTCTCCTTCGGACCTTCAGAGTCTTCCCCGCAGAACAGCACCGACAGTTCCACCTTCTCTTCTTGCACCTCCCGTCCCCTACTATCTACTTCCACCCACTTTACCTTCCGCACGACTCCAGTGAGTGGTCCTGAGATATGCCTCCCACCAAGAAGGATACTGTGGAGGTCAGGCGGTTCCTCAAACTTGATGGAGCGGGCGGCGAGGAATGCCTTGAGGGGGACTTCCCGACGTTGGCAGATGATGTAATGCACATCTTTGAGCTCACGGGACTTCGTGCGGAAGGCGGACAAGGGGACAAGAGACCGCCTCTTACTCTCCACCAAGTAAGGATAGAATAGGACTGTGGAGAATTCAGGATACGCTTCAAAACCACGCCACCAATCCAATCCTTCTAAACCTTGAACTTTGTAGAGAGCCCAAGTTCCCGATTCCTGACGAAAACCTTCGTCATATAAAAAGAAAGGCCTAAGGGGGTAAAAATCCCCCGCCCTTTCTAAGAGAGTCCATGTTTTTGGGACGGGCGCATACACAGAAGCTACCGCAGTGATTGGTCCAGGTGGAATGGTAACCGACTCTTTGGAAAGAGGATGGTAGACTTCCACACGCGCTTCTACTCCCTCTGGGACATTGTAGAAATCCCATTGCCCTACATCACTCCACCACGGCACCTCTGGATTCCTCATGAGGCAAGGAAAGAATGTCTTAAAGAAGAATGGGAAATTCGTCGGGTTTGGGTGGTAGTAATACTCCTCCAAACGAGGTTCCCCCCATTGTGGGTTAACAGACCTCTCCTCCAAACTGGCGACATCAGGGAGGAGGCAGAGAGAGGGTGTAGCGTCTGGGATTGGCTTCGCATCTCTTTGAAAGTAGGGGTCAAGATTCGCTTCTGCCCAAGGCCCTCTCACGGGGATGTAAATTTCAGAGGCGGGGGGGGCATCTGAAGGGAGGAGATACTTTCCCATCCATGCCTTGTTTTCTCCATACGCGAACGGGGCAGTAATATTGCCATTGAGGATGAAACCATAGCGGTTACTCCTCCAACTTTCATCAAGCACGAGGTAGGTTCTTGCCCCATAGTGACGAATGGGAGGCTCGTTGAGGTCATAGAACAAGAAGGGAATCAGTATACCCACTTCAGCCCCGAATCGCTGGAGGTCGGCATCCCGCAACCGCCAAATTTCGTAACCTTTTTGCGTGATGACCAAGATGCGGTCATTCCCCTCTCCATACCTATCCTTAAACATTTCTCGGTAGGGCAGGCGGGGGCTCATAGGATGCACGGGGAGGGAAAGCATCTTGGAAAAAGTCCTCGGCGTAAGGAAGTCCTCACAGATATGCCTCCGCCCTACTTGATATGGTCTTAATTCTACATTCCTTAGAGGGAGGTCGGGGGAGAAGAAGTCGCCAGCTTTCACATCATCGGGCAAGTAGCATACATAAGGGGAGCTCACTTCATAGGAGATGACAGAGATGGAATCCCCTCTCCATATAAATCTTCCACCATCTCTTAATGCAAATACCTTTCCAAAGTCGGTCTTCACGAGTATACAAGTTACAAAGTAGGGAGCTGGGAGGTCGTTCCCCATTCCTCTCACCACCTCTCTAAGAAGTATCTCCCCCACTGTGTCAAGTTGCTGAGAAGTGTTCCGAGGGAGAAGCCTCTGTCGCTGCCGACGAGGAGGGCGACGATTGCACCCTCATAGAGGATGGGGCTGCCAGAAGTGCCTCCCACCGAGGGGCACTGCATGCAGAGCATTAAGACCTTTGCCGAAACTTCAGCCGTTGCACCCCAAGTCGTGAGGAGGTGACCGCTCACCATCCTCTTCATGTAGATGGGTTGTTCTTCAAGACCGCCGTAGGTGGGGAGGGTGATGCCGACTGGCGGTATCTTGAAGGACACTTTGAAGGGCTTGACGGTGGGTATCTCCCTCTCAAGCTCCACCACTGCGATGTCAATTGCTGGGTCAATGTAGAGGGCTCTCCCCCGAACCCGCATGCCTTTGTTCAGTATCGGGGAGACGAGGACATCCCCGCCCTTCGGGAAGGCTCGCTCTTTGGTTATCTTTGCTGGCTTGGCAGTCATCTCCTCTATGATATCTATGATGATGTGACCCGCAGTCAGGACTTTCCTCTTTGAGACGAATGCGCCAGTGCCGAGCCAGTGGTTATTTGGACAGTATACGAGAGCAACACCTTCAAAGCCCTGCGGGCGGGCAACTCCACATACCAAAACTAACAGGCAAACCGTCAAGATGCGCCGCATGGTCACCCCCTCTCTACTCCCTTACATTCAGTATGTCACAGTGGCATACTATGTTTCGGGAGGGGATGCCTGTGGATGTGGTCATAATCAACGCATTGTTGACAAGAAGATGCAACTTGCGGTGCTCCTACTGCAGGATTTACAAGAACTACTCTCCAGAGGTCGCTCCAGCCTTTGAGAACGAAATCGGTGTGGAGGGGTGGAAGGAGGCTTTCCGCCACCTCCGACAGCTCTATCCGAGCGCCTTTTTCTGCATCTTTGGAGGAGAACCCACGCTCGTCGGCACTTGGGAGGAGTTTCTGTCCTTAGTCTCCTTTTTGACAGACCTCGGAGGGGAGACAGAAGGGGGTCCAGCTCATTACTCCATTTGCTCCAACTCTGTCATCTTGACAGAGGAGAGGGCACGGCAGCTGGTTGACGCTGGTCTCCTCTCTTGGACTGCTTCCGTTGACTCCCTCTCAGATGTGTTTGATGCCAGCGTGAGTGCGAAGAGCAGAAAGGGCGCTTACTGGTTAAGGAGATTCAAGGAGTTGGGGTTGCCAGACGCTCAGGCAACCGTTGTCCTCCACAAGCACAATTACAGGGAGCTGCCAGAGATTGTGAAAGTCATGACTCATTGGGGTGTTTGGGTTGAGCCGACCACCCTTGACTGGAGTTTGGGAGAACATTACGACTTTGCAGAACCGCTTAACGAGATGGCTGCCTCCGACCTGTTGCTGACCCCAGAAGACGAGGGGGATTGGAGGGAAACTGAGAGGGAATTGAAGGAGATGCTCCGAAGCGGGCGCTATCTCCTCTACACAACCGAAGAATTCATAGATACAGCATTTCACATGATGAGAGGGGGCGTTGTGCGGTGCGCCGAGATGGGTCTCCAACCTTGGAACTTCCTCTGCGTGGATGCAGACGGCAAGCTCCGCCTCTGCTACAGAATCAGGGGGAGGCACACACCGAAGTTCTCAGTTTTTGACATACCAGGGAGGGAGGGGGAAATTCAGGAAGCCATGCTCAGGGATAGAGATGAGTTGTGTCACGGTTGTCGGTGGGAGTGCCTCTTCCCAGCGAAGGAAGCCTTCAAAAGGAGAGGATTTCTCTCCCGCTCACCATCTGCATGGGGTAGGGAATAGGAGGTTTCTCATGTCGGATGTGTATGTCGTCATAAGTTTGTTCAGTTCGGCGGAGGGAGCAAAGGGTTTTTCAGGTGGAGCGGTCTACCTCAAAGGTGCGTGGAAAGCCTGCATGCTCCATCCTGAAAAGTCGGTGATTGTCCACTACATACCGATTAAACCGCCTGCCTGTGCCGTCTTCTCCATGTGGCGATTCCGCACATGGCTTCAAGCCGCCACCCTGTTCCCAGCATACGGATATATCGGGCGGGATGCAGACCTCCCTCTCCCTTATGAGATATTCAAAGAGAGAATCTTGCCTCTCATGGACAAAGGGTTCTTCTTCGGTAACTACTACCCGAAGGGTGTCCCGAAAGGGGCGAATCGCTTCCTCTTCTTCCTGGTAAGAGCCTCAAAACTCCTTAACCTCCCGCCTCCTCGCTCCTATGTCCTCGTCACACTATTCGGGTTGAAGAGGCAGATGTGGTTTGACATCCTGAGGGAGTCTCGCAGGCTCTACATAAAGCTGGCTACACGGTATTACGAGGCAACGAAGAGGGTCTGGGTGTGGGGCAATGCTGGCGAACCCCTTGAGGAAACCGCCATAAACTTCGTAATTCACAGGTATTTCCCTCGGCTGAACCTTGTGGCACTACCTCAACCAGAGGGAGGTCTCCCCGAGTGGGCTATCACAATGGACACCTCCTTTTTCAAAATCTTTCACTCTGGGGGGCGGTTTCAGATTTTCAAGTGGTTGGAGGATGTAGAGGACATGCCTCTGGAGAAGATACTGGATGACATTGCCGACCGCCAAATTCTGTTGATTGACGATGGTCTCACCGTCCTGAGGGAGCTCCCAGAGGTATTCACCTCAGAACTCCTCCAAATCTGGGAACAAAGAGGGGGTGCCATCCTTGCTGCGGAGAGGTGGTTCAAAAGCAGGAAGGGTTCGGGGACTGTCATCCCTCTCGGCTACTGGAAGGCGCTTGAGGAGGGGAGTAAGGAATGAGACGGTTACTCCTGTGCTCGGGTGGGCTGGATAGCAGTGCAGTTGCACTCCTCTACTCACCAGAAGCGTTATTGTTTGTTGACTATGGACAGAAAGCGAGGGGGAGGGAGTGGAAGGCGGTGTGCCACCTCTCCAAACTCATTCACAGACCTTTAATTGTCAGGAGGGTGAGACCCGACTATCCCTGCAGTCATGGATACCTGCCTGCCAGAAACTTGTTACTTTTGTCAGTTGCCATACCCGCTGCGGAGCGGTTTGGTTTCGGTGAAATCTGGTTCGGTTTTACGAAGGGAGAGGTCTATGGGGATGCCACCGCCGAGTGGATTGACAAAGCGAATGAATTGCTGCAAACTGAAGGATTGAGGGTCAAAGTGGTGGCACCAGCAGTCACCCTCTCCGATAGCGAGCTGATAATCAAGGCTTGTGAGCAGTTCGGCGTGCGGTGGCTGCTGAAGACATACAGCTGCATGAGTGCACCCGCTTGCGGCGTGTGCGTGAAGTGCCACCGCCGAGAGACCTTCATCAACCATTTGATTGTAGAGCTGAAGGAGGGGTTGAAATGACTTACTACGAGAGGTTTGCACCAACTGCAGCAGACCAAAGGCTCGTTGAGCTCCTCTCAGAGAAGGAAATCTCCAAGGTCGTGGGCGTGTGCTACGGCTTCCCGTATGTGTTGAAGCTGTTGAAGGGGGCGGGCAAGGATGTCTACCTTGCAGGGATATATCCAGTGCAGCTGTTGGAGGCTGGGTATAAGAGGTATGACTACTCATTCAAACCCGATGCGGTCATCATAGACGAGCTCGCCTTCAACAACTCGGAGACGGTGGAATGCATTGAGAGGTTGAAAGACCACGGCGTGGAGGCTGCGTATGTGTTATCAGTGGAGGGGAGGGTGACAGGCGGTGAGGGCATCAATCCAGTCCTGACCTGTGAAGACGGGAGTGCCATCTACACGGTAGACTTGCTGCCTCCACGGATTAAGGAGGCAGAGTTGAATGATTGACCTCACGGGCGGGCGACCGATAGACCCAATCTTTGGTGGGTGGTTGAAGAGGATTATCACCGCCTACAAGCAGGAAGGGGTCACCCTCACTCCGTCCGTCAAGTTTAAGGGGTATGTGGACAGACCCGCTGGTGGCATGCAGTTTCGGGATGTGGTCATCGTCCCGTTCTACGACTTCCGTGTTCTGACCTGTTACAAGTGGGATGTGGGAGGGGTGACCTACTCCCTCTCTCATGACTTGGTAAGGGAGGGTGACCTGCTTGAGGTGGAGGAATACGATGGCAGGAAGTTGTGGCTCGTCGTTAAGAGGAGGTATAACCCTGCAGGCGAAGAGAGATACCTGACGCTTGAATGCACAGAGCAACTGCCTTCAAGCGAACCCTCCTTGGAATTGATTAACCAGTGAGAGTGGGAGGAGTTCCCACTTGAATTTCCCTTGAAAGGGGGTTGATTTTCCGAATTTTGGTATTCGCACGGGAATTCACTCTTCGGCTTTAAAGGTGAGCACCTGTGTGCCCACCTTGCCAGCGAGGGTGACCGTCACCCCCTCACTCGTAACATCTAAAGAAACTGAGCGGGCGGCTATGTCAACTGCCACCTGAAAGATTGCCTCCCAGAGGGCGGAGTAGCCGTGCACCCTCTCCACCTCTCCAATCTTCTCAAACAATGTGACATAGTCCTCATAAGTTTCTGGTTGCCGACCGAAGAGGGTCACCTTCACCTCCCGATACGGCAGCCTGAAGGAGAGGTGCTTCCACATCGCCTTCTCAATAAATGCCAACTTATGTTCATCCTTCTCAAAGGAGGTGCAGGCAGCCTCAACCGCCGTCAATACCTTCTCAAAGGGCATCACCGACTTGCCAAACAGACCAAAGAGACCGCCTAAACCGCCGCCACCCATCTCTGGAGCTCCTCCTTGATACATGCCAGGTGCGGAGGGGACTTGTCTCTTCCATCGGTCTATCTCCGCAGGCGGTGTCCCCTCTGGAGGATTGTATGCGAGGATGACTGAAGCCATGCCCGCTGGCTGGTATAGACAATCTGCAACACCGCCAACCACCTTCGGCAAGCCGAGCATCTCCCTCGCCTCATTGATTGTCATGATGGTGGGCACGAGCGTGCGAACCATGCTCGCCGTCTGCACCATATCCCTCCTCTCAAGGTCAAGGAATTTGAAGCGGAGGTCGGTGAGCTCAACACCGATTACCTTCTCCAAGATGTCATAGTTAATCACATCTTCAATCAGCTTCAGACGGGGATATATCCCTGACCTCTTTGCTGCCATTGTCCACTCCTCAGCCGTTGCACGGGAGGGTGCACCCTCTACAAACCCAATATCAGAGGGTCTGACGCCGAAGCAGGCACACAGCAACCTGATGTAGAGGTCGTAAACTTGACGAAACTGGAGGGCACGGTTGTCCGAGCGGAAGGGTATCCACCTGAGACCTTGCGGACCAGAGTTCGTAATGACCACCTTATCTGGTCGCCCGACGACCTCCGCAAGCCAGTATTGTCTAAACCTATCAACTTCGGAAGGGGGCACTTGCCCGAGGTCAAGGATGCCCTCTGGGACTTCAGTCACTGCAAGCCCTTTCAATTGGAAGGCGTCCGCCCATACGAGCAGAGAAACGAGGGTAATTGCCGCTTCCAGAGGTGAAATCCCGTAGGGGCTATCCGTCCTCGTGTTCTCCTTAAAGTAAATCAGCTCGTTCGGTTTGTAACGGGCGACGACTGCACCTCTGTGCACCCTGATATAGGGCTGCTCTGGGTCAAGGTCATTCGTGTCTGGGATTGCCGCTGCCTCAATCTGCCAACCTGGGACGGGTTTGAGAGCCACCACCTCTCCGTCCTGACTCTTTATCACCTCAATTGCGCAGGCGTCAAAGACGAGCAAGTCCCTCATCAGAAGCCTAATCCACTCGGTGAATGTCTGCCCCTCTGGACCTGGCACTGGTCTTCCGAAGAGGGCTTCCAACTCCGCTGCCTTCCTTGACACGGCGGGTGTAGTCCTGTTGACTTGGATTGCCCAGCTGACCCCTCCGACCGTCCTGATGGCAGAGCCGATGATGGAGAACACTACTGGTTGGAATTGAAACCGCCGAAGGAGCTCCCAGTTGACATGCCACATGCGTGGCTGTCTCAAAGTCCGCCCGCTGAAGGACATGAGGAGAGAGGAAGCCACCTCTTTCGGCGGTTCTTCTGCCCTCTTGCGCTGCTTTCCAAACAGCCATTCCCTGACCTTGTTGAAGATGCCCTGGCGCTCCTCCTCTTCCACCTGTTCAATCTTATAGGTCGGCAGTCGGGAAAATATCCCCTGAATGTCCATGCTGACCACCACTTACTATTGTAGCGCAGGGTTCAAGAGTCCCGTGACATACTATATGTTGGGGAAAAAGCCATGAAATGGCTACACATTCCGCATACCAAACCCGCATGGGAGATAGTTGAAACCGATGCTACACACATAAGCTGGTTTCTCCGTGTCAGCTTCAATAAGGATGTGGATGATGCCATCATTGCGTTGCCTGAGAGGGGGCTGGCAAAGAGGTTGCCGCCGAAAGTGTGGTTTGTCCGTGTGGAGTATGCTTACGAGCGGGCTTACCCCATCCTCCTAAGGTTCATGCCTCACATTTACGACCTACCAGGTAAGGTCATCGTCTCATCCACACACCCAATAGAGGGATTTGAGACAGTCCAAGTCGGGCTCGTGTTGCCACAGTTCATGTTCATGAGGGGGCGTAACCTCTCCTTGGGCAGGCGCATCACCGTCTATGCCCAATCCCCGTCCAGCTTAGAACAAAGGCATATCCCGTTCATAGGGTCGTTTGGAGGGCTCATAAGGTCAAAGGGCTACATCCCAACCGCCATCGCATGGATGCCCATCCCGACGGATACCCTCCCTCACTTTGAAGTTCATACATCCATCCCATACACAAAAGTGATAAACATCATGAGGGAGAGCGCCCTCGTCCTCCTCGCCTCAACCATTGATGGCTGGTCAAGGATCGTGTGGATGTCCCTGCGCTGCCACACCCCAATCCTAATCCTTGACAGGGGCAACGAATTCACCAAAGCCGCAAGGTGGTGGTCTTCAAAGGCAGGCATATCCCTCCCGATAGCAAGCACGGAGGAAGAGTTCACCGACATGCTCACCCGTGCCCTGTCAGATGAGGCGGTGTTATGGCAGTGGCGGGGCGCATGGCTCTCCATCCAAGATGCCTTTCCCTTGCTCTTTGACGAGCCGACGATATTAAGGTGGTTCAGAGAGAATGTCGGCGAGCCGCCGCTTGACCTCCTACCCCTTCATGACCTAACTAACATTCCAAGGTGGGAGGAGTTCCCAGGTAGATTTCCTTCAAAGTGACCATGTTTTTCGGAAATCGGAAAATCGTATGGGATAGCATCCCACTGGAGGGGGTTCACCGTGCCGAAGTGGGTTCTCTTGACAGGCAGACCGACAAAGGGAATTAGAGCAGAAGTGTGCGCCGTGAGGGCATCGCCTTTCGGAGATTGGTTGGAGGAGTTACCGAGGTTCGTCCAAGCGGAAATCCTCTTTATGAGTTTGGACATAGGGCGCCCTGAGGCGGTGAGTAAGGCATGTTCCCTCCTCCGCTCCCTCAAGGACTCAAAGAGATTTAAGAAGGTTGTCTCCTTTGCAGCGGTTGAAGTCCCAGTGGCGGGTTGCCTTCACCTCCGCCTCGGGCTAATCCTCCCATACTTCCATCACATACCCTTCTGGATGAAGCCTTTGAAGGAGAGGGATATCGTGTTGCACTACTCTGCGTCAACTTTGGAGGGGAAGGGCACTGATTTCATCCTCTCTCTGCTACCAGAGATAGAGAGAGCTGGATACAGGCTCGTAGTCTTAAGTTGGTATCCCCGCCCAGAAGGGATACCTCCATCGGTGGAGTGGGTCTCAAAAGTCGGTCTTTCCAAAGTTTTTGAACTGACATCCCGTGCGAGGGCGTTCGTCACTGCCACAACTTGGGACAGCTGGTCCCGCAGCGCCCTCTACTCCCTCAAATTCAGAACACCAATTGCATTCCTTGATAGAGGGTCTGTTTTGGGGATGTGGATGCGTGAGTTCGCAAGTGGGGTGACCAACCGACCCGAGAGGCTTGGCATCTGCGAGGAGGCGGCTGAGTTTAAGGAGTTTCTACTCAGGGTGCTCACTGATGACGATGCGTGGCAAGAGGTTGTGGACAGGTGGGAAGGGGTCATCCACCTCCATCCCCTCTGGTTTGATGAATACACCATAGCTGAAGTTATCAAAGAGGGGGTAGCTCCGCTACCCGCCGACTTCATCCCCATACACTTCATGCTCCATGCTAAGAGAGAATGTTTTCCCTCAGATTTGCCGACTTGCGGTGAAGATACCCGTCTGGTATAGCCTCTTGGCGGAGTAACTCCTCCTCCAACTTGATAACCTTCAATTCTATGACTTCCTTGTAAGAGAGGGGTCTGAGGACGGCGTGCCATACCACAATCCCCTTGATTTGGTAGATGGAAATCCACCCAACATCTCGGCTGCTCAGGGAGAGTGGGTGCTCCCCCTCAAACCATGCCTTATTACCCGCTATCTTCACCACCCACTTGCAGAGGAGTTCGTCACGACCTTGGTAGTTGTAGTCAATGATGGCGCAAAACGGCGTCTTTAAGGAGGCTGCCTTACCCTCCGTCATGTCAACTCGGCGGACGAGGACAATTGACGCCTCCCCAAATGTCTTATACATGGAGACGCCAAAGGTCGCTCCCACCGTGTAGAGCTCCCTCAATAGGAGTGCCCAACATAAAACCATATACGCTATGAGTATGAGGGGGAGGAGTCTCCTCATCCCACCGCCGCAGCCTACTTCATATGACAGTATGCCCCGCTCAGAAAAACTCCTTAACCGCAATAATTGCAGGGAGGTGATGAAGATGTTGGAGGTGCTTGACTGCGTGACAAGGGCACTGCTTATCCTCGTCCTTGGAGCATACCTCTTCAGCTTCTACTGCATACTGGCATGGAGTTGGAGGGGGTCGTTGCCCCTTTCGTTCATCTTTCTCCTCACACTCCTCGTCGGCATAGCGACTTTTTTCATACTGGGAGCAATACTCATCCTCTTCAAGGGATGTTGAAAAGGGCGTCCTCCAGAAACTCCTTAATCGTAATTTATTGTGAAGGAGGTGAGAGGGATGGAACTCCTGAAAGAGATGGAGCCCCTGAAAGGGCTGATTTCAAGGCGGTTTAGGTGTAAAGATGCTGAAGTTTATGTCTGCTGGGATGGTAGGGAAACCTCCATGCCGTTTGCCATCGTAGTTGACGGCATGGGGACGGAGACGATAAGCCTCTGGAGCAGGTTAGCCTTACCCCTGCTGTTTGGTGAGGCAGACCCACCACTAAAGGGAGGTGTGAAGAGTGAGCAGTAACACCGAGAAGTATGTCATAACTGACAGCACCGACAGGCAGCATGCCAAGCAGGTGAAGCCCGCCCCCCTCGTCTACAAAATAGATGGGGATTTTGTCTTATCAAATGAGGGGGTGCGGAGGCTGGCATCGGAGCTCGGCATCGTGCTGGTCGGTGACATCCAAGTGTATGTCACTCCAATTGGTGGTTCTTCAGTGCTCATTGCAGTCGTAGCCACAGCAAAGAGGGGAGAGGCATTCGGGCACGGCGGTGCACAAGCCTTGATATCCACATCAGGGTATGACAACTTTGCAGTTGCCTCCGCAGTTACCTGTGCCTGCAGGAATGCACTCCGCTCCCTCATGACACCCGCCGAGCTACAGGCTGCGATTGAGAAGTATATTGAGGAGGGAGCAGTGGAGGAGCTCGCAAGGGAGACAGCAGGAGAGATACCGACAGCTGAAGTAATTTCCGCACCCGAGGGGCTGAAGGTGGAGACCCTCGCCGAAGGTCGTCGGATAACTTGGAGGGATGTGTATAGCCTCGCCCGTGAGCTGACCGACGAGCCGAGGGCACTCCTCACCAAATTGATTAGAGAACTAACTGGTGGCGGGGATTGGCTTCCCGACGAGCAGCTCCCTCAGTTGTATGAGAGACTGAAAGGGTTAAGGAGATGAGGGGGTTACTGAACCACAGCTGGTTGATTGCGCCCGCCCAGCAAGCGAAGGGCATATGTGAACAGCTATACACCTACCGCTCCCCCTCTTATGAAAAAGTGATGGAAAAACACAGGGAGGAGCACCCGATTGCCCTGCCCGACTGCCTCCTTTGCAACTGGGACGGGCGCATCCGCCTCTACTTCCAAAAAGGAGACAAGGTGTATGTCCCGACCTCCCTCTTCCTGTCAAACCCGTTTGACTTGGATTATGTTGACTTGAGGGTGTGGGAGGAACCGAAGCTGGTCACCGTCCCCTCCTTACGGGATTACCAAAGAGAGGCAGCAGAGGTATTGTTGATTGCAAAGAGAGGTATCCTCGGCAGCCCGACTGGTTCGGGAAAAACGCACATTATGGCGGGAGTTTTATCCGCACTGCCACGACCCGCCCTCATCATTTGTCACACCACGAGGCTTATGACGCAGCTCAGGGAGATGTTGGAGAGGTTGTTGACACCCGAAAAGGTCGGCTTGCTCGGAGGGGGCTACGACGAAAGGCAGGAAATTACGGTCGGAATGATACAAACTCTGTGGAGGAGACGGCGGGAGCTCTCCCCCTACCTTAAGTCGGTCAGGGTCGTTGTAGTGGATGAGTGTCATCATGCCGCCGCAAAGACCTACTTTTGGGTCATACAGACTTGCGAGGGGGCGGGCTATCGGTTTGGCTTCTCGGCAACACCGTTTAGGTCAGTTGAAGAGGAGGAGCTGTGGATGCGGGCAGCAATCGGTGATGTCGTCTGGACAATTGACAGGGGGCAGCTGGAGGAGGGCGGTTTCCTCTCCAAAGCTCTTTGCATTTTTATCAGGTTTCCCAACCCAGAGAGGTTTGACGGCGACTGGAGTGACTACTACTTTAAGAGTATCGTCCGCTGCGGGCGGAGGAACTCCCTCATTTTGAGCATTTTATCAGCATTGAGGCAGGAGGGGCGGCTGCCAGCGCTGGTCTTTGTGTGGGCAGTGGAGCACGGTCACCTGTTAAGGAGTTTGGCATCAGCGGCTGGCTTCAAGGTGGAGTTTGTGTATGGAGCTATCAATGTGGATGAGAGGGAGCAGCTCCAGCGGGCACTTGACAGCGGTGAATTGGATGTGCTAATTGCAACCGATGTGTTTAAGGAGGGGATTGACCTGCCGAATGTCAAGGTGCTCCTCAATGCTGGTGGATTTAAGTCAAAAGTGACGACTTTACAGAAGTGTGGGAGGGTGTTGCGCCCGCACGGCGGTCAACCTGCAATCATCATAGACATCTACGATGTGGGCTCTCTCCTAACAAAGCATTCAAGGCAAAGGTTGAACACTTTGGTTAAGGAGTTTGGGGAGGGGTGTGCCCATGTCATTCCTCCTGCCCAGCTTCCAAAACTCCTTAAATCTTTAGGAAGTGGAAAGGAGGTGAAACGGGATGCCGAAGGCGAAGTTTGAGTCTCAAATCCGTCCCCTCAAATTGAAGGAGCACGGTGAGCCCTTCCTGAAGGCATTGAAAGAAGCTTACGGTCTCCCGAAGGGCTCTCCGCTCCTCATAGAGGTCAGCAAAGATGGCGTCTATCTCACCATCGGTCGGCTGTCAAAGGTCGGTGTCCCCCTCAAACCGTATCTCCGCTACGGCATCCAATTTGACAGGGATGCTGGCTTCCAACCGAAGATGAAGGTGGTGCTGGAGACACCCCTTGGTGAGGGGGATGTCCTCCCTGAGAAGGTAGTTGACATGACGGAGACGGCGTGCCTCGCCATCCTCATGTCCGCATTACCAGACCTTGTAGGAGGTGATTTGAATGAAAGCGGTATGTTTGCGGAACACTCTGGCAACGGGGATGGAGCTGCCAGTGAAGGCTGCGACGGCAGCGAAGCTCCCATTTCCGACCTTTAAAGTCTGCGCCTACTCAGACGGTCTGAGGTTAATCGGAACAGATACCACGACATTGTGGGTGTCGGTGAGAGTGCCCGCCGAGGTAACCGAAGTAGGCGAGGCAGTCCTCTCACCCACTTTATTCAAACAAGTGGTATCACTTCTGGGAAACGGAGAGGTTGAAATGGAGGTGCGGGAGGGAATGTTCGCCATTTTTGCCGAAGAAGGTGAGCATTTCCTTCCGCTCGGTGTCCCAGATTTCTTCCCACTTGAAAGGGAAAAGGAGGGGGTGCTGCATCCCCTCCAAATCCCGCCTACCGAGTTGGCAAAGGCGATAGAGTTAGTGCAGCCGTCTGCCAGCAAGGAAAAAATGAGCATTCACTCCTCGGTGGTCATCACAAAGAGGGATGGATTAGTGGACATCTTCGCAACCGACACATTCAGGATGTCGGTGATGAGCTACCAAGCTGACTATAAGGGAGTGACATGTCCCATCCCACTGCCTCAAGTCCCTCACCTGCTCACCGCCCTCTCATATCCCAATGTAAGTGTTGAAATAGAGGGAAGTCACCCACCCGTCGTCTGGGTCACCTCCCTTGACATAACACTTACCTTGCTTTGCATGTCAGGTGAGCTCGTGCCAAACCATAAGAGGGTATTGGAGATGGCAGATGAAAGGCTCAAGCCCGCATTCACGGTGGACGGCGTTGACCTCCTCAAGCGCCTGCAAAGGTTAAAGGCATGGGACAAGGAAACGAGGAACTTGACCGTGCGGGCAACTGCCGAGGGAAACTCCTTAACGATTGAACTATACGGCTTGGAGATGGGTGATTGGAGAAAGCTCGCAACCGAAAAGGTTAAAGCGGAAGTTGTAAATCCCTGCATTCTGACCTTCAACCCCGCATTCGTCTACGACACCTTGAAGGCGGTGAAACCGAAGGGGCTCATCACTGTTAAAGCAGAAGGCAAAACAGGGCAAGGTCTGGTGGAACTCTCCATTGAGGATGTGCCAAACTTGCGGCATATCTTCATGGAAAAGCTATTGGAGGTGTGAGATATGGCGGTGCTTGAGAAGTTTTTGAGGGAAGGTAAGCTCATCAAGGCAAGTGAGTTACCCGATGTCCAGATGCTCCCCCTCGGTAACATCTCAATGGATTATGTCCTCGGAGGGGGTCTCTGCAAAGGGTTAATCTATTTGGTCAGTGGTCCACCGTCCTCTGGCAAGTCATCGTTTGCGGTTGCGACGGCGCAGGCGGTGATGAATGCTGGAGGTAAGGCACTCGTTGTGGACTTGGAGCATGCATGGCTGAAACCCCGCCTCGCCAGCTGGGGGCTCTCCTCCTCTGATAACTTATACATCGCACAGGACATTCCAAACCTTGAGAGTGCATACTCCCTCGTGGTGGAGGGCATCAATGAGTTTGACCTCGTCATAGTTGACAGCATCGGTGCAATTTGCACAATTGCCGAAGAGAAGGCAACGGTCGCCGAGAGGCAGTATGCACCTGGTGTCAGGGAAGTCAACAACATGTTGAGAAAAGTTCTACCGAAACTGAAAAGTCAGGATGCCGCCGCCCTCATTTTGATTTCTCAAATTAGAGAGGTAATCGGAGGGGCTGGAGGGATACGACCTGTCGGCGGGCATGCCCTCTTACACGATGCACATGTATGGCTTGAAACGAGGATTAACAGCCAACTCATGCTTGAAAGGGACACACCCGAAGGACGGGTCAAAGAAGTCGTCGGTCTACAATTGCAGTTACATACGAGGAAGAGCAAAATCTGTCCACCTTTCAGGAGGGCGGATGTCCGCCTGATTATCAAGCCTTTCAAGTCCCTCCAGCCGCCGTGCTTTGACCCATACTTTGACGCATTCGTCTGGGGACAGGTGTGCGGATTGATTGTCAAAACTGGCAGCTGGTTTACGATAGAGTTGGACGACAAAAAGGAGAAGTTTCAGGGGTCGGAAGGCATCTACGGTCTTGACCTCCAGAGGTTGTTCCAATTGAGAGAGGCGATACGGGAGAGGGTGCTCTCATGCGAAGCGTAAAGGAGGGGTTCAAGAAAGAAGGAGAGATAGCGAGGAAGTTGGGAGGGAGGAAGACCGCCGCCTCGGGCTCACGCCTCTGTCAAAACGACCTGATTGTCGGTCATTTTAGCTTGGAGGTGAAGACGAGCAAAGGCGGTGTGTCCATCACTCCCTCCTTAATTGACAGGGTGACAAAGAGGGCACTCCGTGAAGGGAAAGTTCCAGCGATAGTCATCTCGGTCAGCGGGCACGACTGGATTGCGTTCAGGCTATCCGACCTCTCCTACGACGGGGAGCGATTCATCATTGAATGAGCGTGTCATAATCACTATTCGGGAAAGTAGTGAGACGGGGGCAGTGATGATACCAGCAAAGGTCGCATCAGAAAAAGAATGGCTGGATTTGGAAAGGGAAGTCGGTGAGCGCAACTTCGTCAATGCTGCCTTTGTAAACCTCATGTTGCAATTGAGCAAGATGCCCTCTCCAACTCTGAGGTTAACCACAATAGGAGTGTATACATGGTGTCCAGCGTGTGGTAAGGTCACGAGGAATTTCGGCGAAGAGAAGTGCCAGTGCGGGTCGGAGTTCCACCCCGCAAGGGTCGTAGTCAGAGCACCCACATGGAAGTGTGCCGCCTGCGGGCGCATCCAGAAGTTTAACCCATTCGGCGTTGCTGTGTGCGGGTGTGGTGTGCGCTCCTTCTATGCCATCGTTTTAAGGAAGATGCAGAAGCTCATCCGCACGGGCAACGAGAACGAGGTCTTCCGTGCAATCGTGGACACTCTCATGCCATATCACTCAAGAAAGGAGGTGACCCAAGGCGGTGACAAAGAGGAGGGAGCCCAGTGAGGAGGCTGTCATCCTGCTGGGCGACACTCATGTGGGTAAGTGGACACCGCACTACAACCTCAAGGTGGCAGCTTCCTCATTCTGGTATGTCAAGGACAGCGCCTTGCGCATCCTCGGGCGCTACCCTTCTATCTCAAAGATACACATTCTGCTGTTAGGTGACATAGTTGAAGGAGAGGAAGTCTACCCAGAGCAGTCACACTTCCTTGACTTTATTGACCCAGACAGGTTGAAGGAATACGGCGTCTCGGAGACTTCCACCCTCCCCACGACGCCCGCTTACCTACAAGTTGTCCTGTCAGCACAGCTGGTTGCTGCCTTCATCCGCTCCTTCACATCACACGGGTATATGGTGGAGGTAGCGGGTGTCATCGGCAATCACGGCAGGTCACAGCGGCGGTTTCACCCTCTCACCAACTACGACGCATTCGTCTATGCACTGTTACAAAAAGAGATGAGAGGGGAGAAGGGAGTGGAGCTGCACCCACTCTCCATCAGTTGGCGGTTTCAATTCCACCAACATGAGGTGCTCGGCAGGAAGATAGTGATGCTGCACAATGCTGAGTTCCGCTGCTATCAGGGCATACCTTTCTACTCAATCATCAACAAGGTGCACAGGTGGTGCGGTCAGGGGGTGCTCCCTTCGGATGTGAGCATCGTGGCGGTCGGGCACTTCCATGTCCCGTTCATCTTCTACGGTTTCCCGACGATAATTGTCAATGGAACTACCGTCACTTCGGACGACCCGTATCCGATTGTCCGCCTCGGCTTCCGCTCCTCCAACATCCAACTCATGTTAATCATCTCGGAGGAGAAGGAGCTGCCGACGGTGTATGCCCTACCGTCATTGCCAAACTGGGCAGCACCCCTCTTTGAAGGTGATGTCCATGGACTTGGAGAGGGCGCTGGAGGCTTACAGGAAAGGAAACAGCGCAAGGTGTAAGCTCATCCTGTTGAAAATAGGTGAGGAGAGGAAGCTACCTCTGCTGGACGCCTTTGAGCTCCTCGGCTGGGGCGGCTTCCTCTCCAATCCCGTTACAGCATATGGTAAGGCTTTAAAGGAGGCAATAGAGGTTCTCCGTGCGGCGGGCTTCGGACAAGGTAAAGGTGACGGTGGACAGGATAGTGAAAGGTAAGCTGGCAGTGGTCATCGTTGACGACGGCGAATCCGCCCTCCCTTATTATATTGAAGTAAAGGAAGAGGACACCGAGGAGACCCTCAAACAGCGTGCCCTCCAAATGTATGAACTCAAAAAGAGGTTTCCCCAGCTCGCCTGAAAACCCACGAAAATTAGGAAAAAGAAAGCCAACGCTGAGGCGGTTTCCTCATTAAAATTAAATCGGAGGTGAAGGAAGTGAAGTTAAAAACCTTGAGGGAGGTGAACAAGGATGGTTAGTCCGATAGGAGCATTAGTCCACTCGAGGCTCGCCCACCTCGCCCGCCGAATTGAGGAAAGGAGGGAGGAAGCGAAGTGGGCGAGGGAGTATATGGAAAGGTTGGATGTTGAGGAGTTGAAGAAGGAGTTGGAGAGGGAGATGGTGAGGTTTGGAGTAAGGGGAGAGATAGTCGTTTACGATAGGTTGCTCAAGGTTTGGTTCACTGACCACACTGAGGAGTTCCAATTGCTCCTCGGTGTGAAGTTCGGGGATGAAGAGATAGCCCTGGCGGTAGAGAGGGAGAGGTGGCGAGCGGCCCACTACAGTTACAGGATCCTACATTTAAGTTTGGGCGAGTTTGAAGGGAAATGGGACAGTTGGGAATTGTGGAACGACAAAGTGACCCCCACTGTATTTCCTATTGTGGCAACAGTTGCCTCGGCTATCATACAAGCTGGAAAGCAGATTGGAGGGCGTCGGGGTGAGGTTGACTTGATCGTTTTCGGATGGGGGAAGGACTGGGGATTGGAGCTTAGGTGGGGTGGAACGAGAGAAGGTGGGATAAGGAGAGGCGGGACGGTTTATCCACCCCTCACACCCGAAGAACTTCAGCACTTCATAACTTCGTAAACCAAGAGGTGGGGGCGGTGGTCGGGGAAAGAATGCGAGTTTACGACATCGCCAGATTCAGAGACATAGAGCACTTTGACCACCGCCCCCCTTATATTCCTTCCACCCTTCTTAAGGAGGTAGAGAGGCAAGCATCCCTCCTCCGCTCTCTTCTCCAGAGGTATCTGTCGCTGGAGGGGGAGGTCGTGTCTTCCTCCCCTGCCCTCTTGTTAAAAGAGGCAGGGATTAGGAAGGTGCACTTCCCCCTCTTGGGCGTCCGACTAGATGAAGGAAGGGAGATGGTATTGGTAGCGGAGTGGGGGTTGGGGCAAAGGAAACTGCATGGTTTGAGACTCCGCCCCGCTATGAGGATGTGGGAGGGTGGAAGGGTGGTGGGGG
>Ga0209394_1000070_pt1 | contig 93513 bp, 90 predicted proteins | sample JNZ201metaG_FD_184122 | JGI IMG/M metagenome (GOLD analysis project Ga0209394, IMG submission 184122) | Hot spring microbial communities from Jinze hot spring, China to study Microbial Dark Matter (Phase II) - JNZ 20120812A (SPAdes) (version 3) ...
GTATTAGGAATAGGGAGAGTGATGAAGCTAATATGGCTTTAAACATTCTAGCATGCATAGGTAACGAAGCTATAGTAGCTTCTGGTGATGCTAAGGGGTCTAGGGGTGTGGTGGTAGGGAAGCATGGGGGTATAGAGCATGTACTCGTAGATTTTCCAGAGGATGTTTTAGAGAAGCTGGTTATCGGTGATAAAATCCTCGTAAAAGCTTTCGGTGTAGGTTTAGAATTAATCGATTACCCTGATATAAAGGTTATGAATATGGATCCGAAGCTTTTAGAAGCATTGGATCCTAAGCCTATAGGTGATAGGATAGAGCTTCCTGTAACACATATAGTACCAGCATCTATAATGGGTTCAGGTCTCGGTGTAGATCAAGCATATTCCGGGGACTACGATATCCAGCTATTCGATGAATCGGTAGTTAGAGAGTATGGGCTTGAGGATTTAAGATTGGGGGATTTAGTAGCGATAGTGGATGCTGATAGTAGCTACGGCCACATATATCTTAGAGGAGCTGTTACCATAGGGGTAATCGTGCATACAGACTGCGTTATATCAGGGCATGGACCGGGTGTAACTACTCTACTAACATCTAGGAGTGGTAAGATAATACCTAGGATAGATCCTAATGCTAATATAGCTAGGATACTGAAATTGAGGTAAACTTAGAAGAATCTATACACCGTAAAATTTTTAAATAAATATCCTGTACGGTTAAGCTAGGATGGGAGGATGTCCTTTGAAGAAGATCTTCCAGAATGGTTTAGAAGGAGGCATCGATTCTTCGAAGATATAGATAGGATATTCGCTGAGATAGAGAGGATGATGAAGGAGGAGTTCGAAGCCTTCCTCTCCCAAACCTCAGAAGGAGGTGGAGAAGAGCGTAAGCTAGTAGGTGATATATCAGATGATGGGAAGCCATCCATCTATAGTTATCGTATAGAGGTTAAGCCGGATGGTAGGGTAGAAGTCTACGAGTCTAGGGATATTAAGCCGACCGATATTAAACCAGTTGTAGAAGATGATCAGGAGCCTTTCGTAGATATAATCGAAACAAATGATGAAATCTACGTCATAGCTGAATTACCGGGTGTAGAAGAGGAGGGTATAGAAGTCTATGAGGAGGGGGAAACTCTGATTATAAGCGCTGATACCTTGGATGGGAGATATCGTAGAGAGGTTAAGCTTCCGGTAAAGGCTGATATAGATAGAGCGAAAACCCGGTATAAAAACGGGGTTATAGAGATAAGAATACCTAAATCGATTAGAGAAAAGTGAAGGATATAGTTGTTTTAGAATCCACTACCCTATGAAGCCCTCATCCTAGGATTTCATAACCTCCTACTTCGATTAGCCTCGATATAACTAGATATAGTGCAGCCCTTTCTCCTTTGCTTTAACTTCGAGATAGGATACTACGATTTTAGCTATCAAACTGAGTAAGGCTAGCTGTATTAGGAGTATAATCCATTCGTTTATAGGATCGAATATAGTAAGTGTACCCATTACATAGTGTCTTAGCAAATCCATTCCGAAGGTTACTGGAATACTGAACCCTATGATTTGTAGTAGAGCTGGGAGTATTTGTATCGGGATGAACATCCCTGAGAGCATCTGTATGACGAAGTTGAAGAAGCTGAATACTGCTGTTACCTGTCTATATCTAAGTGTAAGCGCAGCGAAGATTACTCCAAACTGAACCAGCGCTGCTACAGAGAGTATTACTGAGAGTAAACCTAAGAGGAGGCCGTGAAATGTTAACGTCGTAATCGCTAGCCATAGACCTACGCAGAATGTTGGTAGGAAGAATATAGAGTCTTGAATTGCTAGAGCAGCTACGTTACTCACTATATATCGGTAACGTGAGAATGGACATGTGAAGGTATAGTCTATCTGTCCAGTGCTAAGCTCGCTTTGAAGCATGCTTGATGCACCCCAAAGCGCTGTTCCCTGCCAGCTTTGGAAACTTACTCCGAAGACTATGAATGCAACATAGTTTGTAGTCCCAACTGTTCTCCCAAGTATCGAAGAATCGAATGCTAGCGAGAAGAGTAGCATACCTGAAGCCCATAAGGCGCTCGTTATAATCGAGAATAGAAGGTTTACTTTATACCGTGTTAAAGTTATAAGGTTGCGCCAGACAGCCATGTAGAAGATCCTAGATATACTAGTTACACTCTCCATCACTCCCTCCCTCCGTTAACGAAGAATGCGAATGCATCCTCGAGTGAAGGCTCGGCAATCCTTACCGGAGCTTTAAACCCAGCTTCCTTCATAACTCTTAGAATTTCTGGAAGTATATTGAATGCATCCTCACAATACAATCTAGTGACGTTGTTATGGTAAACTATATTCGATACCCCATGAACTTTGAGAAGCCTATACTCTACGCTATCCTCGAGTCTACTAGTACTTATCTCTATAATCTCCTTCATAACCGCCTGTTTCTTAAACTCGATAGGGGTTCCTGTAAAAGCGAGCTTACCACGATTTATGAAAGCTATCCTATCGCATACCTCCTCTACTTCAAGCATATTATGCGTTGTTAAACAGATAGTAATACCATTCTCTCTAGCATAATCTTTTAAGAAGCTTCTAACTCTACGCGCGGTTACCGGATCCAAGCTTTTCGATGGCTCATCTAAGAAGCATACTTCTGGATTATGGATTATAGCTCTTATAACTATCACCGTCTGCTTCTCTCCTCCTGATAAAGCTATGAAATGCCTATCTAGCTTACTATCGAATCCTATAGCTGATGCTATATACTCTATCCTCTCCTTCGCTATACCTCTCGGAATACCCCTAAGTGCGTGAGCGAAGTAGAGGAGATTCTCCCTAACAGTAAGTCTAAAATAGGCTGAACGCTCAGAATCCTGCCCAGCGTAGCCTATTATCTCACGAACCTTCTCCTCCTCCCTATCCACATCGTATCCACCGATCCAAGCATACCCACTGGAAGCCTTTAAAAGAGTAACTAGAATCCTTACGAGAGTAGTCTTACCAGCACCATTCGGACCGAGGAACCCGAAGAATTCACCCTTCGAAACACTAAGGCTTACACTATCTAGAGCTCTAATAGTATTCTTACCCTTATAATCCTTGGATAATCTATCGCAAACAATCTCCTTCATATAATTCTCACCTCACTACAATCACGGTATGGCTATTTGAAATAAACATTCTGAGTAAAAATGATCAGAAAATCGATCACGATATAAAAGACTGCTCGAATAGATCAGCACAATAAATTCTACGATATCCATGCTAATACCGATAATATTCCTCTACCTTAGGTGTAAACACCCAGCGATCGCATATAGATAATCGATATTAAAGCGAGACTTGATGATAGCCCGGGGGAGATTCGAACTCCCGTCGGAGGCTCCAAAGGCCTCCATGCTTACCAGGCTGCACCACCGGGCTTTCCTAAGCTTACCTATATATTATCTAGGATTCTAAGCTAAAACTTTTACTTCTTTAGAGGGTATGGCTTTCCCTCTTCGAGTATTTCTCTAGGTATCCTATCCTTCCATTTCTCTAGGAATGCCGTATCCTCCCTCCTATCTCTAAGCTGATCTGGAAGCATTTCTGGTATTCCATCCTTAACCGGGTAGTACCTCCTACACTTCCAGCATATTATGATAGCTTCCTTTATCTCTTCTCCATCCTCTTCGAATACTATCAAGTCTAGTGGGTGGTGTTTATCTATTGGGCATGCTAGGTATTCCATAAGCCTCCTCTTCAAATATATTCACCCTTCGAATCTTATAGGCTTCCGCATCCTACTAGATTCTAGTATAGCTTCGCAGATCTTTAAAGCTTCTAACCCATCGTATCCTGTTACCTCTAGCTTACATTTACCTAGCGATGCTTCTATGAAATGTCTAAGCTCTATCTTTAGGGGTTCATCCCATCTAGCTATAGGTGTAACTATGGAGTCTCTATTCTCGTATACTATCTCTTGTGTTAGATAGTCTAGAGAGACTATAGCATTACTACCTGTTATAGTTAGATTTCTAACTTTTCTAGGTGTCATCCAGTTAGCTTCTATAAAGCCTATTATCGATTCCCCATATCTTAGGATTACTCCTACATAATCCTCGAATCTATGCATAAGTCTACCTGCTAAAGCGTAGACTTCATATGGATTCTCCGATAATAGGTATCTAAATACGTATACATCATGTATCACTGTATCCATAACTATCCCTACATCCCCTACCCTTTCAGGCCAGTATGAAACTCTCTTAGCTGTAATCATGAGTATATCACCTAGCCTCCCCTCATCTATCATCGATTTAATCCTTCTAACTCCAGGGTTAAAGCACTCTATATGTCCAGGCATCAATACCACACCCATACGTTCAGCTTCTGATACAAGTTTTAAAGCATCGCCTACGGATGTACACATAGGCTTTTCGACTAACGTATCTATACCCTTCCTAACTATATCATACGCTATCTCGAAATGTGTAGATGAAGGTGTGCATATACTTACAGCTTCAGGTCTGCATTCACTTATAAGCTCCTTATAATCCGTATAAGCTTTACAACCATATTTTCTAGCTATCCTCTCAGCCCTAATCTTATCTATATCGCATACGGCTGTAAGCTCGCATAAATCATCGAGTTCAAAGTATACTCTAGCATGATTACTACCCCAAGATCCACATCCTATGAGAGCAACCTTCAACCTATCTCCCAAGATGGAGCACCATCTAATCCCAGATATATGAAGCCTAGTTTAGATGCTTCGATTCTATCTATAACCCCAGCTAGATCTATTATAACCGGGGTTGTCTGAGTTAAAGCTTTAGCTATACCAAGCTTCCTCGTGATAGCTGTTTTCATAGATCTAGATTCAGGTAGTATAAGTATTATATCGGTATCCTCTAAACACTCCTCTATCCTCCTAGATACCTTGACTCCGAGTTTATCAAGCCCCCCTCCAGATCCATATGGATCGAAAATCTTTACTGAAACACCCATCCTCCTAAGTCTTGAAGCTAGGATAGTAAGTAGAGGATTATCTACACTATATCCTATACATGCTTTACCAGGTAATCCTATCAACGAAACTCTACATCTCCTAAGAGGTTTATCTATACGTTTAGCAGCTTCCCTAATCATAGATATGTATATCCCAGGGATATCCTCACCTACTTTTAAAGCTGCGTATAGTATCCTAGGTTTAAGCTTATAGGTTTCACATAGATCCATAAGAAGCTTCGCGTTATCTGAGAAATGCATCCAAACAGGTAGAAGCTGATATAGGTATGGATATATACTCTCCATAGTATAGTTTAGAGAACTACGATCTAAACCAATCTTATCACAGACTCTTAGAAGCTCGTATGTAAAAGCGTAGAGTATGTATTTCGAAGCTATATCGAACAGCTTTATAGCTTCGGCGCATCTTATACCATCTACTTTCAGAATTCTACAACCGTATACTGTGTCTACTATAGCTTCAGCGATATCTAGACTCCTTTTATCCGTAGCTGCTAGAATCTTAATAGTAGAATCACTCTTCTCCACCTGTAGGGGTTCGTAGGGGCTATAAGCTAGACCGAAGTTATAGCCAGCCTTTAATCCTGAAGATTTCTCGAGTACATCTGCTATAACATCCTCTGTTATACCTGGAGGTGTAATCGTACTAGAGATAACTAGCTTCCCCTCGCTAAGCCCTCTACCAACCTCCTCAGATAGCCTATGGAGTATAGAGTAATCTGGCCTACCTAATCCAGAGAGCGCTACTGGTGCGAATATATCTATTATATCCGCTTCAGCTATAGCTTCGATTCTATTAGAAGCTATACGTAATCCTCCGCTCCTCACTAGTCTAGAAATAGCTAGGGCATACCTACTTCCAGCTATCATCTTGATGAACATTTCGGTAGAGCATACGTCTATATCGACTATAGATACGTGAGCACCTATCCTACCATAAGCATATGCTAACGGGGTCTCTGAACCCCCATACCCGACTACAGCTATCTTAAAGCCTCCAGATCTTAAGCGTTCAGGTATATCCTTAGGGTGATGAGTAAGTATTCCTGACAAAACTATAACACGTAGTAGGAGTGTAAAGCCTTATAAATTATTAAGCTAGCCCTAAATAAACGATCTACCTAGATATCATGATGATTAGTGGATGATCGAAGGAGGGGGTATGGAATCATAGAGGTTTCGAGAAGACCGTGGAAGCTATTCGAAGATGAATGTAGATACCTAGTATACCAGTCACTATCAGGTTTCGATATAAAGCCTACTGATATAGTATTCGAATCCCCACCATCCCACATATACGGTGAGTTATCCACTCCTATATGTATGATGCTAGCTAGAAAAACCGGCTTAAACCCACAAGATCTAGCTTTAGAAGTGAAATCTAGAATAGATACAGCTGATAGAAGGTTTATCGCTAAAGTAGATGTAGCTAGCCCAGGCTACCTCAACTTCTACCTAGATAAACCTAGCTTCTTCAAACTCCTCATATCATCTATACAAGCTCTAGGTGTGGAGTGGGGTCGATTAGAATCGGATAGGAGGCTAAGAGTTATAGTAGAGCATACGAGTGTGAATCCTATACACCCCATAGGTATAGGTCATGCTAGGAATAGCTTCCTAGGTGATTCTATCGCAGCACTACTAGAGGCTAGAGGTTATGATGTCCATAGACACTTCTACATAGATGATGTAGGTAGGCAGGTATCGATACTAGCCTACGGCTACAATCTTCTAGGTAAACCTAGATTCGAAGAGAAGCCTGATAGCTTCTTAGGCTACATATATGCTTCGATATCATGTATACTAGAGATTAGACGTCTTAAATCTGAGCTAGAGTCGTGTAGATCTAAGCAATCCGAAGATGAGTATATGAAGATCTCATCGCGATTAGATGAATGGGTAGCTATAGCAGCGGAGCTTAGGAGTAGAAATGAGAAGCTCTTTGATAGACTTCTAGAATCTATCGAGTCGGATAAAGATCCGGAGGGGAGGATAGCTGAGATAAACAGGTTATACGAGAAGCGTTTAGATGAGGATATAGTTGGAATCGTTAGGGAGGTTGTAACACTATGTTTAGAAGGGTTTAAAGAGACTTTATCGCGTGTAGATGTGGATTTTGATTCATGGGATTGGGAGAGTGATATTGTATGGAGCGGTGAAGTGGATAGGATACTATCGATGTTGAAATCTACGTCATACTGTAGGTTAGAGGAGGGGGCTTTAATATTCGATGTAGCTGAAGCAGCTAGGGATCTAGGATTAGAGGAACGTATAGATATAGGATTAGAGTTACCTTCACTAACCCTTACAAGAGCTGATGGTACGACACTATACACTACGAGAGATATAGCTTATGCCTTCCGTAAGCTTAAGCAGTACGATTTATCGATAACCGTAATAGGTATGGATCAGAAGCTACCTCAAATACAGCTTATGATAACTCTCTCAGCTCTAGGCGTAGATAGGGTTTTAGATAGGTATAAACCTCTATTCTACGGTCTCGTAAAGCTTCCAGGTTATAGAATGTCTAGTAGGAGGGGACGTATAGTAACGTTAGATGATGTCTTGGATGAAGCTAGAGTTAGAGCTTTAACAGAGGTTAGGAAACGTTCGCCTAATATCGATCCTAGGGAGGCTGAGAGGATAGCTGAAGCTATAGCTGTAGGAGCTGTTAAGTATGCATTAATTAGCGTATCACCTGAAAGGGATATAGTGTTTAGTTGGGATAAGGTTTTAAACTTCGAGATGAATAGCGGTCCATTCCTACAGTATGCATACGCTAGATCATCTAGTATATTATCTAAGGCTGATGTAGATTATATCTATGCAGATTTCGATCCAACCATACTAAACGATAGGTTAGAGGAGGATCTACTAATACATATCTCTAAGTATCCTGAGATCATATGGTACTCTTCAGAAAACCTAGCCGTACATATAGTTGCAGAGTATGCTAATGAGTTAGCTATGAAATTTAACTCATTCTACGATAAGCTTCCAGTACTTAAAGCTGAACCTCTAGAATTGAAGATAGCTAGGTTAAAACTTGTATACGCGTTTAAATCTACATTAGGTTCTGCACTCAGGATACTAGGCATAAGACCGTTAGAGAGGATGTAGATTTTTCTAGCTAGTCTTGCTTGCTAATAACTCTTCAACTCTCCTAAGCCCTGATACCGTGATCGCATACCTACCCTTCTCCGTCCTCTTAGCTAGCCCTCTATCTAAGAGCTTCGGTAAGATATTCCTAATAGTCTTCTCAGATTTATTCGTGAATACCGATAATTCTCTAGCATCCATACTCTCATCCTCAGATAAACCTATATGAGATGCCAGATACTTAGCTGCTAAGCCTACTAGGATTAAGTCGTATGTCGCGAAGTTTGTTTGAGAGCATAGTATCGGTACTTCATCGCTTATCTTAACGATGCCCTTAAGAGCTTCAGCTAGCTCTCCTAAACTAGGCTTATAGATAAGCTCCTCTACTATCTTCAAGCTAGGCAGAATCTTCGATAGGAACTTTACTATAGATCTCAATACTTCATCAGCTGACCCTATGAAATCAGCTTTTAGATCCCCATACTCTATATGTACGTATAGCTTATCCTCACTCAACACCTATCTTACCTTTAATCTCAGGTATTATATCTTCGATAAGTCTTTTTACTCCTAGAGATGTAAGCTTGTAAACTCCTCTCCTAGGCTTATCGAGATATCCTTGACTCGATAACTCGCTTAAACGAGCTGATATCGTACCTGGCTTAATCCCCGTCTCCCTCTGTATATCTCTACTCGTTACAGTATAATCTTCAGTTAAGCCTATATGATATGCTATCCAAGCCTTAGCTAGAGATAACCATATCAACTCCACATCTGTCAGCTTACCCCTATCGACTACTATCATAGGTCCTTCCGGGCCTACAGCTATCACACCTGATGCTTTCTCGAATACCTCTACTAAATCTAGCTTTAACGCTAGCTTCGAAGCTAAAAACCAAGTGGGATGTATCTCACTTATGAATTTAAGGAGACTCCTGATGACGCTATCTGTAGATCCTCTAAATTCGATATGTAGATCACCCTTCCTAACTATAACCTCTATCTCATCGCTGTATTCTGATTCATACTCGTACTGCGGCATAGATATAACCCCTTAATTGACTATAATATTATGATCCCTTTTAAGATTAGCGAGAAACCGTATAGCATCGCGTTACTCTCTATCACGAAACGTTTACATGTAACTAACCCTTCTTCTAGATTATGGGTTGATGCAAGAGCTTAAATTACCACGTAGATTAAGCTGGGAGAAGCTTTGCCAAATACTTGTAAGCTACCTAAACGCTGGAGCTGATAAAGACTATATCTCTGTTAAAGATGTAGCGGAGAAAGCTGATGTAGATGAGAAAAATATAAGTCGTAATAATGCATTCTTCAAGTCATGGGGTTTTCTAGAAGAATCTAAAGATACACCAAAGAAGTATAAGCTAGCAGAAGATGCTATCAAGTTTGTAGCAGCCTATAGGATAGACCCAAACTCTGATATAGCTAGGAAAGCTCTCCAAGACTTACTTATCAAGAACGAAGTCATTAAGGATATAGCTATGAAGATTGAAACAGAAGGGTTTGATCGACGTAAATTGATGACCGAAATACCCTTGATGGTTGGAGATGCTAAAGTCGATTTAGTAGGCGTACAAAGTTTCCTAGATATGCTCAGCTATGCATTCGAGTGGGAGAAGACTGAGGAGAGGCCTAGATCTGTAGAGCAGGTTAAGGAGGTTAGGAGATCGAGAAGGGAATACACCATGAAGGAGCCGTCGACGAGAATCGGTATTAACCTACAGTTACAACTGGTATTTACTATAGATGAAAATACGGATGTAGAGAAGCTATCCCTACTCTTCGATAAGATAGCACATATACTAGGATTATCCAAAGTAGAGGATTAGCGTTATAGGGGTGAGTAAGATACTAGATAGGCGGTCTCTTCTGTAGGTATCTATAACTGCCCTTCCTACCTTCTCTAGCTAGGATTCCCTCCCTAACTAGATCTGCTAAACTATGAGCTATAGCACTCCTATTGTAGTGATATCCCATCCTAGACATCTCCTCATCTACTTCTGAGAGACTCCTACCTACTGAAAACCATCCGTTCCTCCATAGATTCAATATAACGTCACGACAAGTTTTAGGTTCACCTCCAATATAGCTGACTCTAGCTGCTGTCGTAGAAGGTATGGTAGGTATACCCTTCTCTCTTAGACTTGATAAAAATGTATCTATAACATCTTTGAGTTGTTCTTGTCTACATTCAACATCAACCTCAAGATCCCCAAATTTCAAACGAATATGTACCCTCTCATCCTTTTTATATCCATCCCTCACCTCGTTTTTTGATTGTTGAGCATTCAACAACATTTATAAGTCTCCTCTAACCTATATCTAATATAGATAAGTGTATTTGGTGTTTAAAAATGTTAACCAACAATAACCTACGTATAAGATCCATCTATAATATGGATCATGAACTAGTCTACTCTGAACTATACCAGGATATGATAGAAAAGGGTACCGATCTTCTCATAGAAAGGTTTAGAGGATATGTAAAGGAGTGTAGGCATGTAGCTGAGAGTTTGAAGAACTTTATAAGAATTAAGAATTGCCTAGTGGATAAAGGTCTTCTAGCTTCTAAACGTATAGTCGGAGTCGATGCTGGACATAACGGTGTACATTTCAGATTCGCATACGTACCAATATACAATGCTGTAGCCGTATTATTCGAGGGTATGGAGCTTAAAGGCGAGCCTCTCTGTATAGCAGGCCCACCAGATATATGGGCTGTCGATGATGAACCTGAGAGGAGAGAGAATCTCCTCCATATGGCTTTAGAGTATTATGCAGCAAGAAGAGCTATAGAACTCTGGAGACCGAATTACTTAATAATAGATGGAGGTATAGTATTGAATCCTAGACTTCATCCCAACAATTCCGATTCTAGCGATTACAGATACGATTTCACATATACTGTTATGCAAGCTTTAGAATTACTCAGAGTATGTATGGAGAACGATATCCTAGTTTTAGGTTTTGTTAAACGTAGCTGTATGAATTATTATGGTAGTCTTCTAGGCTATGATAAGTTTAGAGATGTAACTTTCCTAAGCCTGATAATGAATGAAGGCGATTATACCGAGCCGTTCCCTATAAGAAATAAAGTCTCAGAATCGTATGCTAGAATAGCTAGAGATCTTAGTATAGATGTATGTATGGCGGAGATCTATAGTAGTTATGTTAAAACTTGGATAATACCCTTCAGGATAGAGATTCCAAGCTTCAACCTAGATAGATTCGAGGAAGCTATCTCGCTTATAATAGCATCTGCAAACGTTATGGGTATACCATACCCTATACATGAAGCTGATAGGTATACGAGGATAAGTAAACCATTCTCTAACATCCATACTCTAAATTTCTTCGCTAAAGCTGTAGAACTAGTTAAGAGGGGGGAGCTTACATCTGAAGAATTAAACTTCCTCCTACTTCAGCATGGAGAATATTGGGCTTTAACAGATAATGGAGGCTTAAAGCCTTGATCGAAATTGGCTATGTACTATCTGGATGCGATCAGAAGGTAATACCGTTCGTAGTTAGAGAAGGGTATAAAGTCGTAGTTAACGGATATTACTTTATTAAACATCCATTAAGCGGTGACACATTCACGCCCGTTCTTCTTAGGGTATTCAAAGTAACCCCATATAATCCTGAGATGGGGTTAGGCGGATTTGGACCTATAGCTGGTAAGAAGGGGGAGAAGGCTCAGTATGGTAAAGGATTAGAGTATGATGTAGCCTTCGCAGAAGCGTTAGGCTATATACGTAGTGATGGGAAGTGGGTTAGGTTAGAATGTGCACCTGGAACATGGGATCCAGTATACCAGCCTGAACCATATGAACTACAAGAATTCTATATGGAAATAACGAAGAGCGGTAGAAGGGATTGCTTCCCGATACGCATAGGTAAGTTGAAGGGGTCTGATGTTCCGATATATCTCGACCTCAATTCTATAGCTAAAGGGCATATGTTCGTGGCTGGTATGAGTGTAGCGTACTGGGAGCCTATCGTATACATGCTTAGAGGGGAGGTTAGAGTAGAGGAGATAGGGTGCTTTGTAGATAGATTCTTTAATAACGATTCTGAAGGTGAGATAGAGTTGAATGAGGAAGTTTATGTCCCAGCGTTTAATCCAGAAACTCTTAGGTTAGAATGGCGCCCTGTGAGAAGCGTTGTAAGGCATAGGTATAGCGGACCTATGATTAGGATACAACTTGAGGATGGACGTGTAGTAACGGTTACACCTTCCCACTCTGTCTTTACTATGAGGGATTCGAGGATAGAGGCTATAGAAGCTTATAATCTAAAGCCGGGTGATCCTATACTGGTACCTCTATTCATACCTAGACCAGCATCGTATATAGAGTCTTTAGATTTAGCTTATACGTATAGCGAAGATAGATGTATACAGCTTAAGATAGCTTTAAACGAAGATATCGCTAGAATGATAGCATACTATATCGTATTCGGGTATAGTACTCTAGATGAGGTTATCTTCAGAATACCGAGACATGTATACGATGATGTAATATCGATAGTATCTAACATTAGATCGATTATACCTATCTATGATTTCTCTATCGATTATTTACGTGAATACATAGAGGTCAAGTTGAAGAATAGGGCGTTAAGTTCATTCTTTAATAGTATAAAACCTTCAGATGACAGTCCACATATACCTACACTACTCTTCAACGTTAAACCTCCTATCCTCAGATCACTTCTCGAAACTCTAACCCAACTTCTAAGCTTAGGTTTAATACGTAGCGAAAAGCTAGTATCGGAGATATCCTATCTTAAGCTTATAACTAACGGATACGATCGTGAACCCTTTCAAAGCGATCTAGCTCTAGTTAGGATATCGAAGATAGATTTAGTAGACTACGACTACGAATTTGTATATGATCTATCCATTCCTAGCTATGAAAATTTCGTGGCAGGTTTAGGTGGGGTTTTCTGTCATAATACTCGTAGTGGTAAATCTAGCTTCGTAGTTAGTCTTATAGCTAAGGCTTCTAAGATGGAGCCTCAGCCTAGATTTATAATTCTAGACCGTAGATGCGAGTATACAGCTCTAACTAAGTTTGGTGGGAAAATCTATCCATACAGATTATTCCTACCTAAATCAGCTATGCTAAAGGGTAAGCTTATAGCATCTAGATTAAACCTAGATCCATCATCCTCTGCAGGCCGCTTAATAACTGAAGCTATAGAATCGCTGAAAGCTAGGGGTGAAGATGTTAATAGATCATCTCTACTCAGAGAGGTTAATCGTATAGCTCCGATGATTAGTAGTCGTAGTAATAGTTATAATTTGAATCTTATACGCTGGGCTCTAGAGAGGAGGGGTGATTTCCTTGATGAGGGATACGAGTATATAGATATAGTGGATGTATGTAGAGCAACACCGATCGTCATAGTAGATCTATCTATAGATACGGATATAGATGCTCAGCATATAACTGTACGCCATATAGTATCCAGGGTTGTAGACTATGCTCTAAGTAGAAGGGATGAAGGGGATTTCGCCGTCATATTCGTTATAGAGGAGGCACAATACTTCACACCGGAGAAAGGATTGAAGATAGAGGTAGGTAATCCTGAAAAGATCGGTGTGGATAAGGAATTGATAGAAGCTGTAAGTCAAGCTGGAGGGTATAATGTAGGATTCATATTTATAACACAGAGGCCAGCGTATATATCTAAGTCGATAATATCGCAGTGTAATACGATAGCATGTTTTAGACTTATGAGTGGAAACGATCAAGAAGCGATACTCAAATATACAGAATATAGTAATGAGAGATTGTCAGACTATCTACCAGGATTAGCTGATCATGAAGCATTATTCTGGGGTCTAGGTTCACTGATACCATTCCCGGTCGCAGTAGAGGTGGAGGTAGAGGAATATCCTAGGAAAGCAAAGATTACAGCTAAAGATGCATGGATCAACATGAATAAACCAGCTATCGAAGTATTGGATAGATAAGTATTAAGGGTGCTTAATCCTCTACCACCATATAGGGTATACTCTAATCGAGGATGCTAGCTTTCCAGCTGTAAAAGCGTTCTAATCCTCTTAACTATATTGGGGTGAGTTGAGAATAATTCTAGGAATCTATCGACCCATGTAATCTCTCTTGAAGCTATCGATTCAGCTAAGCTTCTACCATACCTTAACTCTTCAGCATCACTCTGAGCTCTACTCGGATCTGTTATGAATAATGCACGGAAGCTTAGGAAGCCCTCCATCTTTTCACGAGGTATCCTACTCGTATACGTTACGAGTTTAGCTAAGGCTGATGCCAATTTAGATGCTCCATGATCCACTATCGAAGCACTATGCCTATCTGCATAGTATTCTCTCAAACGGCTTAAACCCAATACTAGTAGGGATAGTATGTAGTATATGAATATGGATAGTATACCTATGAGGGCTATCAACCCATTACCTCCACGTTCCCTTCCGTAAGATCCTCTATAGTAGTATGATAGCATGAAGCTATAGCCTATATAGTAGAATATAGCTGGAAGTACGGAAGCTATCATCATAACCTGTACATCCCTATGCTTAAGATGACCTAGCTCATGCCCTATAACCGCCTCAACCTCCTCTGGTTCTAGTATTTCTAGAAGCTTACTTGTCACCGCGACACGGATTCCGGCTATCGGTGAACCATAGGCGAAGGCGTTAGGTATAGGTATCTGAGCTATCATAACCTTTGGTTTCTTTATACCGCTAGCTATGCTAAGCTTCTCGACAGATCTATGAAGCCATGGAAGCTCTGATTCAGGTAATTCTCTAACTCTATAGAGAGTATCGATTAGATATGGTGCTATAAGCCATTGTACTATATTAAACGCTATAACGAATATCGGTAGTAGAAGTATATCTACACCAGCTAGGGATAGTATTAGAGCTAGGAATAACGTTGATAAACCTATTATCACAGCTATAGTACCTAACATCGATAACTTTAATTTAATTAGATCCATAGATCGACACCCTTAAATTTCAATAATCTATAATCCTAAATGGGTTCTTATTAAGGTTTTGCACCCATAGAGTAGGATAACGTTTATATACATTTAAACATGCCTTCTAGATAGGTTTGATCTGGTTATGAGGATAGCAGATGTTAAACAGGGTATGAGAAGGGTTACAGTCGAAGGTCTTATAACAAGTATAACGGAACCTAAAACCGTTAATACAAGATATGGTGTAACTTCTGTAGCTACAGCAGAGCTTAAGGATGATTCAGGCTCTATACAGCTTGTATTATGGGGAGATAATATCGATATGGTTAGCGTCGGGGATAGGATTAGAGTAGAGAATGGTTATACAAACTATTTTAGAGGACAACTTCAACTTAACGTAGGCAGATACGGGAAGCTTACAGTTATAAAGTAGTTAAATCATTCTAGTATCGATCGAAGCTAGGTGTTTATATTTAGCTAGCTTAGATATCGTTATCCCTTCCTCTTAAGGTGAAGGGTGATGAAGAGGCCTATAGTTAAGAGTCCTGGTAGAAAGACCTTTAGAATCGGTAGAGGATTCAGTCTGGGAGAGTTAGCTGAAGTAGGGTTAAGTATAGATAAAGCCAGACGTTTAGGGATAGCAGTAGATAGGAGACGAAAAACTGTGAGAAGGGAGAATATAGAAGCTCTTAGAACGTATATCGAGAGTATGGATAGATTACCGGTAGAGGATTCTAAAAAGGCTTAATATCTTTAGGAGATAATGGTTTTATCATGGTTAAGTGGGAGGATTTAACTTCTAAAGATCTAGCTGATATGGATAGAAGCATACCTGTAGTTATACCTATAGGTAGTATAGAGGTACATGGACCGCACCTACCTCTTGGTACCGATATACTCTCGATATACTGGATCGCTGTTAAAGCTTCAGAATTAGAAGATGCTATAATCCTACCACCCATAGCCTATGGTTATGCACCCGAAAGTAAGCATTTCCCAGGCACTATCTCCATATCTGCTGACACCATCTTAAGCCTATTGAGAGAGGTATGTATGGAGGTTTATAGGAATGGGTTTAGGAAGATAGTAGTATTGAATGGTCATGGTGGTAATACTAGGATTCTCCGACTCTTATCTAGGGATATACTGGATAAGTGTATGGATATATGCTTGTACATAGTGGTAGATCCATGGTCGCCTATTAGGAAGGAGATAGAAGAGTTAAGGGAAACAGAGCTTATAGGGCATGCATGTGAGATAGAGACTAGCATCATACTGTATATAGCTCCACAACTAGTTAAGCTAGATTATGTAGAGAGGGAGGCTAGGATAGGCGTATCTACACCAATTCAGAATGTAGAGACGAATGTAGATTGGGTTGGATATGCTTTAGAAGCATATCTCGGAGATCCTAGAAGAGCTTCCAGAGATAAGGGGGAGATTTTAGTTGAGCAATGGATTAAGAGGATAGCTGGGATCTATAGGATGGTTAGGGAGGATCGTTTTGTACAAGATGTATTGGAGAAGTATCGTAGAAGGGTTTCAGAAGGTTATTCTACCTGGTCTCCTCTCGAATGATTATACTAACCTATAATATACCGAATGGATAGCTCTGCCCTCCAGGTTTATATCCGCCGACTATAGCTATTTTACAACCGCACTCTGGACATATATTACCTTCCTTAAGCTTCCAACTCACTATATCGAAGCCAAACCTATCTATAACCTTCAAACCGCATCTAGGACAGTATGTATCCTCATATGGATGCCCAGGTACATTACCTAGATATACATAGTTTAACCCTTCATCTCTAGCTACCCTATAGGCTTCCTCCATAGATCTTATAGGTGTAGATGGAACATCCAGCATCTCATAATCTGGATGGAATCTAAGTATATGGAATACTGTATCCCTACCTAGATTCTCGCTTACCCATTCAGCTAGCCTTCTAATATCATCAAGATTATCACCGTATTTTGTAACCATAAGATTTGTTATCTCTATATGTATACCATGCTTCTTCATAGCTTCGAGTGCTTCATATATAGGATCTACCGATGGGACTAACATGTACTTTTTATAGAATTCAGGATTCCCCCCGCCTTTGAAATCTACTGTAGCTGCGTTCAGGTATGGAGCTATACATTCGATAGCCTCTCTAGTCATATACCCGTTTGTTACGTAAGTATTGAATAATCCCTTATCCCTAGCTATCCTAGCTGTATCGTATGTTAATTCAAAGAATATTGTCGGCTCTGTATAGGTATAGCTTATACCTTCGCAAGCATATTCTAAAGCTATATCGACTATACGCTCTGGCGTAATTTCTCTACCTTTTATATCCTTCTCCTGACTTATAACCCAGTTATCGCAGAATCTACATCTAAAATTACATCCGACTGTAGCTAGACTTAAGACAGAGGAGCCGGGGTAGAAATGGTATAGTGGTTTCTTCATTATCGGATCCACAGCTATACTACAAACCTTACCGTATACTAGACTATACAATTTTCCATCTATATTCTTCCTAACTCGACAAAAGCCTACAGAGCCTAAGGGGATAGTACATCTACGAGAGCATAAGTTGCACCTAGTACTACCATCGCTTAGCGATTCATAGAGCATAGCCTCCTTCAATCTACCACCGAGAATATACGATGCTTCTCTAAAATTAAACGTTTGCGTAGCGTATATCGATGAATGAATCTAGCTTAAATCTAGATAGGAATTGATATACTATCAGAGGTGGGGATATATGCCTATAACATACCTATCTAGTGAGGATGTACGTGCTCCTACTCGTAATCCTCGTAGAATCCCTGGAAGAATGACGGAGGATGAGCTTGAAGTCTTAAAGCTATATAGGAGTGGAGTTGAGCAAAAAGTGGAAAGGTATATAGTAGAGGTGCATGAGTATTGGGCTCCGTTCAACTATCCAAACGTTATAGTCGAGCTTGGAAGGGAGGGTTCTGGAGCTGAAGTTAATACAGATGGAGTAGAACTCGATATACCACCATTTGGAGCTATAACTATAATCGAGGATGAACCGATAGTTAACGTAACGGTTATCGGGAGTGCATGCGTAGCTCCAGGCTATATACTACTCTATGCGGAGCCAATAGAGTGGAAGTATCCTAGGACTGGTGTTAAGATGAGGATAGATGGATTATGGGGCGAGCATATACTCGGAGATCTATGGAGAGCTGGAGTCGATGAAGGCTTCCGTAGAGCAGGATTAAGTTCTGCTCACTTCGAGATACCTCCATCAAAGAAGATTACCATAATGGCTGGATCCAGTATGGAGGTTGATTGGAATCCAGATCCTATAGGCCATCCTCAGAATCCTAAGGTTTCGCATAGAAACCTCTGGAATGATCCACACTACTGTATAAGGATAATAAGGGTTGGTGTAAAGAAGAGTATACCTTGATGAATGATCGATTCCTATAGACCTAGGATCTGAGCTGCTGTCTCTCCGAATATCATATCCCTAGTCTTCTGATCTATCCCCATCTCATAGAATAATGTATCCCATGTATGTATTAGTCTCAAATACTGTGAGGAGGGTTCATCTAATCCGAAGACAAGTTTCTCAGGCCTTAATCTTATCCATAAATGCTCTCTGATAGCTTTAGCCTTTAACCATATACCTTTACCAGATATATCGAGCCAGAGTAGAGGATTCTTCTGAGAAGTATTGAAGGCTTCTCCAAACCATGGATCACCCATATGTGCTGCTACGATCTTAAGCCTAGGATACAATCTAGCGATTCTATCAAGGTATACAGGACGCATATAAGCTGAACTTACATCTTCACTTTCATTAATCGATCTACGTGCGACTACACCCGTATGGAATAATACAGGCATACCATACTTCTCAGCTCTTTCATAGTAAGCGAGGAAATCATCGTGGTCATACCTACGAGTAGGTCTAATGAATTTCAATCCTTTAAATCCTCTAGAATAGTATTGATCTACAAGTTCGAAGTTATTACTAGATCTACCAGGTGTAATCGTACCGAAGCCTATTATTCTATCCTCGTAATCTCTGAATATCCTCCCCCAATCCCTATCCTCCATATCGCTATAATTCTGTGGAGGAGATGAGAATAGACATACTTTATGTACACCCGCTTCATCCATATCCTTTAAGAGTGTTTCTACGAAACCCTTCTGCGGACGATAATGGTGATGAATATCTATGATGAGCTTATGCTTCTCAGGGTATACATCGTAGTATGCTATATCTCCTTGAGAGCCTCGACGTATCTCAAGTGGAGTATATGTAGACAAATCTCTACGAACATATATATCGTAAGCTATTTTAAGCTATCGGAGGGTGAAGCTATATATTTACGTAATCCTAGGAATATACCATGCTTAATAGGTATGAGGGTATCTGAAGTCGCTATAATCAAGTCTGACGATCCTATCGAAGCTACGATAGAGGCTTTAGAAGCTATAGATGCTTCTAAAGCATTTAAGCTTGGTGAGAAGATACTTATCAAACCTAACTATATAGATTCGAGCCATCCAAGTTTAGGCGTTACCACGGATGCTAGGATCGTAGAAGGTATAGTACGTTATCTTAAGAATACCGGGTTTAACCGTATAATCATAGGGGAGGGGAGCGGGTTTGCAGATACTATGGAAGCTTTTAGAGTAGCTGGGATAGATAAGATTGCTGAAAGGTATGGAGTCGATATAATCGATCTAAATATGGATGAGTATGTAGAAGTGGATGTACATGGTGGTAAAGCTTTGAAGAAGGTTAGGATAGCTAAGACAGCTCTAGAATCGGCTATAGTTAGCGTACCGAAGCTTAAAGTTCACAGGCTAGCTGTCGTTACTCTAAGTCTTAAGAATCTTATGGGTGTCGTATCGCCTAAGGGAGCTATGCATGGTAGGCTTAATACGAAGATAGTGGATCTGGCTATGCTACTTAAACCTAGGCTAGCAGTAGTGGATGGTATAATCGGAGGGGAGGTTCATGAAACAGCTCATCAACCTGTGAAGGTGGGTGTAGTTATAGCTGGTTTAGATCCGGTAGCTGTCGATTCTGTAGCGTCTATGGTTATGGGTATAGATCCGATGGATGTACCTCATTTAAGAGAAGCTGAGAATAGAGGATTAGGTGTATGCGATCCTAGGAGTATAAGAGTGATAGGAGCAAGGATAGAGGATGTTAAGGTGAAATTTAAGAGAAGTTATATAAGCTTCATAAGTTTCTTCGAGAGATAGTTAATCTAGATGATCGCACCTCTTCTTTAAAGCTTCAGCGATATAGCAGCAGGCATACCTATGCCTCCTATTCATTATAAAGCCAGCTATTAAGAAGGATATGGAGAAGATCGTAGCGAAGATAGGTGTGAAGAAGGATAGGATACTCGGTATATTATTCATCTCAGGTAGGAGTATCTTGATGAACGCTACATCTATATTAGCACCTAGCTGCGGTAATAGCATCCTTAATATCGAGAGTATCGTTAACATAATCGATATTGAAGCATACATTACTATCCATAGTATGAGAAAGGTGTATATCACCCATTTGAAACTAGATCGCTTCACCATCGGATATAGACCTAGAATTTCATCTAGTATAAGTTTTTCGATCAAATCCTCATCTTTATCAGTCTCCCTAATCCTAGTTTGAAAATTGATGGATGAATAGAAGGATCCTGATTAGAGTTTCGGGGTGGCATCCTTCACTACCTAAAGCTGAGGTTAAAGCTGTACTAGAAGCTGAAGGGTTAGCATACGATGTAATCCTAGATTCTAGAATGCTACTGTTAGTAGAGGCAGATGAATCATCCATCGAAGCCTTGAAGAGGAGATGTAGCTATGTAAGAAGAATTGCCCTATGGATAGCTTCATGTAGAGCAGATCCAGATTCTATCATAGATGCTCTATCGAGAATAGATTTCCCCAGCTTTATGGAGGAGGGTAGAAGTTTCAAAATTGATACAGAGAGGCTAGATCCATCTATGCGTGGTTTATCTAGACGTTTAGAAGAGGCGGCTGGCGATGCTATCGGACGAAGAGGTTTCAGAGTCGACTTAGAGAAGCCAGATTACATAGTGGTATGCTTCCTAGATTCTGGGTTGGCTCATATAGGCATCCAGGTATCTAGGCTTAAGTTTACAGAATTATTTATGAATAGAATTCCTATACGTAGACCAGCTCTCCATCCATCCACCCTACAGCCAGATATAGCTAGGTGTCTCGTTAATCTATCTAGAGCTAAAGCTGGGGATTTCCTCCTAGACGTATTCTGCGGTGTCGGTGGTATATTGATAGAGGCTGCTTTAATAGGCTGTAGGATTGCAGGTATCGATATGGATATGGATATGATTCGTAAAGCTGAGAGTAATTTGAGGGGTTATGGATTGGTTTTCGATGGGCTTATAAGAGGTGATGCACGTAGAATCCCATTTTCAAACGTCGATAGGATAGTTACAGATCCTCCCTATGGGAGAGCTTCATCCACTAAAGGTGTAAATCCTGTTAAGCTTATAGATGACTTCCTCCGTGAAGCATACGATACTATTAGACGAGGTGGCTACCTATGCTTTATGTCTCCGATAGAATTCGAAGCATCAAGACTAGTAGAAGATGCTGGATTCGTGATAATAGAGAAGTATATTCAGAGGGTTCATGGAAACTTAACTAGAGAGATCCTCGTCTGTAAGAGGTAGGATCGCTATGCCGTATCGTATATTATTCCTAGGTACATCAGCAGGTATGCCTACTCTAAATCGTAATCTACCAGGTATACTTATCGAATGGGATTCAGATCTTATACTATTCGATTGCGGTGAGGGTATACAACTCCGATTCATAGAGTATAGGATAGGTATGGGTAGACCTCTAAGGGTATTTATATCACATATGCATGGAGATCATATCCTAGGCTTACCAGGTCTACTCCAAACATTCTCCCTTCTAGATAGGAAGACTCCTGTAGAGGTTTACGGTCCATCTAGACTTGGAGAGTATATACATTGTTTAAGAGATACTATCGGTTTAAATACAACGTACGATCTCAAAATCTTCAAAGTCGAGGATAACGTATACTACGATTTCGGAGCTTATAGGATTCTATGTCGTAGAGTTCAACATGGAGGTGAATCCTACGGATATAGATTCGAGGAGAAGGATAGACCTGGCTTATTCTACCCAGATAAAGCTATAGCTCTAGGTATACCTAAAGGGCCGCTATGGAAGAAGCTACAACTTGGAGAATCTATAAAACTAAATGATGGAAGGATTATCAAGCCTAGCGATGTCTTAGGCCCTCCACGTAGAGGGTTTAAGCTAGCCTACACAGGCGATACCGTACCATGTAGAGCTATCGAGGAGCTTGCGGAGGGTGTAGATATACTCATACATGAAGCAACGTTCACAGAGGATCTAGCAGATAAGGCTATGGCTGAGAGGCATAGCACTGCAGCTCAAGCTGCATATATAGCTTTGAGAAGCTCTGTGAAGCTTCTAGTATTGACGCATATATCAGCTAGATATGTTACATCGGATATACTACTAGATGAGGCTAGAAGAATACATCCAAATGTGGTAGTGGCTGAGGATGGATTGACCATAGAGATTTCGAGAACTGAAGAGGATTATGAATACCGGGTTATACCTAGAATGCATATAGATACATGACTTCCCTTCAAAAGTGAAAGACTTAGATTTATATCGTTATATACCATGCTTAACGGTAGGAGGTTGATGTACTACGCATCATAACCCGAATATAGTATTCATACTATGTGATAGCATGGATGGAAGGATTATGGGATGCATGGATCATCCAGCTATGTGGAGAGCAACACCAAATCTAGATAGGCTTGCAGATAGAGGAGTACTATTCATAAATACGTATGCCAACAGCCCTCTCTGCGTACCATCTAGAGCTAGCATATGGAGCGGCATGTATGTGTATAAGTGTAAGGCTTGGAATAACTTTAAAGGTCTCGAGGAAGGTACTCCTACATTCGAAGATCATCTAAGAGATGCAGGATATATTCTCAGAGTTATCGGGAAGACAGATTACCTCTCAGGCCACCATACCGAGAGGGCTAGAGTTAGTGCATGGACTAGGACACCTAATAGAATACTACTTCGCCCTACTCATACAGTTGAAGCTCCGAGGATTATACCTGAAAGGATCGAGAGGGTTCATAAGGGGGATTGGATTAATATAGACGAGGCTGTTAGATGGTTAAGAGAGGATGCATCATCCATAGATAAACCATTTATGCTTTACATAGGTTTAAGCGCACCGCATCCACCATATAGAACCTCTGAGGAGTATCTTAGATTTATAGATGATGATGGAGTCGAAATTCCTCCACCAGATAGAAGCGTACACCCGGCTATAGAGTATTTCAAGAGGGTATGGGTTACACGTTTCAATCTATCTAGCGAGAGTATAAAGCTTGTTAGAAAGACATATTTCGCTATGATATCCGAAGTTGATCGTATGGTTGGTAGAATCCTAGACTGTTTAGAAGACTCAGGTCTCATGGAATCTACATATATCGTATTCTCCAGTGATCATGGTGATCATGCTATGGAGCATGGATTAACCCATAAGCATACGATGTACGAACCCTCCGTCAGGGTACCACTCATAATCTCAGGTCCAGGTATAATGAGAGGATTTAGAGTAGAGGATTTAGTCTCACTAGTAGATCTATATCCTACCTTCATGGATATAGCTGGTATAGGTTATCCAAATGATTTAGATGGCTATAGTCTATCACCATTCCTCAAAGGTGATAAACCTAGCAGGCCTGATTGGGTTTTCAGCGAGTATCATGGTGAATCATCTGCTACAAGTATATTCATGGTGAGAAGAGGTGTATGGAAATATATAGCTTATGCAGGTATGCCTCCACAATTATTCAACCTAGAGGATGATCCATGGGAGGTAAACGATCTAGCAGGTGAGTATAAGTGGAAGGTTGAGGAGATGGATAACCTCCTTAAAAGTATAGTAGACTATATGGATGTCTATAGGGAAGTTGAGGAATATAATAAGGATTCGTTCAGGAAGTGGAGAATTATGCATAAGGAGAAGAGTGATTATGAGAAACTTATGTCGAAGATATTCTCAGGCTGGGAAGTCGAGGAAGAGAATGTGAAACCTTGGACTGATAGAGATGAGGAAGTTATACTAAGATGGCTAGAGGAGGGATAATAATGATTATTCCTCTTCTTCGAATCTATCTGGAGGTACATAGTCGCCATACCGCTCTCTATACTCGATCAAACGTTTAGCCTGTTCATCCAGTATACGAAGTAGTTCGAGAGGTGTATTTAGGACTTTAGTCTTCCAGAATTCTAGTACACGCTCGATTTTGCGCAGATTTTCAGGTATACGAATCGTAAACTGTCTCTCATAATCGTTGTAATCATAACTCTTACCTAACACTCGCTTGAATAATATAACAAGATCTTCGTATCTAGGTATTAGACCTGTAGGAGTCTTCAAAGCTTTAACATCTCTATGTACGCGTAGTTCAATCCATTTTATCCATACATGCTTATCCCTCCGATCGTTTAGAAATTCACCTGTCCTAAGATCCCTTAGGAAATAGTTCACTCCGAAAATCAATGGTTTCTTCACAAGTTTCCTACCGAAATCTATGTAATTCCTTATATACTGATCTAACGGTATGGATAGAAAATCCTGTATACTCATAACATTTATCTCGTATCTACCCTTCTCCTCGACTAAAGCGAATGTTGTCTCTGTTTCTAAGGAAGCCCCGTAAGCTACTACACCATGCTCCCAACTAAAAGCTTGCTGTACTGGTACATAAGCTCTATAATCCCTACCTCCATAGATTATAGCTCCAAGCTCAACACCTAGCGGGTTATCCAATTCAGGATCACAATTAGGTAGCATCTTTAAAGATATAGTATAACGAGCATTCTCACTTGCCGGAGGCACCTCTTTACCATCCGGGCCTATCTTACCTTTAAACCATCTACCACTATAATTTTCACCTTCATCCGGTACATCACACCCCATACCTAGCCACCAAGGCTTACCATCCTTAACCAAGACGTTAGAGAATATTATCTCACCTGGACTCGTAAGAACTTTGTATAGGAGTGGATCATCTACCGGATTAATATCCTTGAGTATACCGAATATACCGATTTCGGCATTGACAGCTCGGCATACCCCATCGATGTTACGTACGTAAGCTATATCATCAGCTAGTATAGTTTCTCCTGGAAGCATAGCGGTAGATGTTTTACCACACGCGCTGGGAAAAGCCCCTGCTATGTACGTTTTACGACCACCAGGTCCATGCACACCCATTATCATAAAATGTTCAGCAAGCCATCCTTCACTGTGAGCTTTACGTATAGCTAAACGAAGAGCAAGCTTCTTAAAACCTATAGAATTACCTGCATACTGAGTATTAACGCTGTAAACGGTATTAGTGATATAATCTATGTATATACGCTTCTTACTATAATTAACGCTTACCATCCTCTCATCTAGCTCACCTGCAGAATGTAGTGTTTTAAAGAACTCTGTACTAGGCTTCATACGAGTGAACGTTCTATATCCGCTACGGTATAGGAGACTTACAGAGTGAGCTACATACCATGAATCTGTACACTCCATACAGGGTATCGTAAATATGGAATCCTCAGGACCTAGGATCAGGAATCTAACTATCATAGTACGCCCCCTCATAGATCCTCTAAGAAGATCGAAGATTTCCCTTAACCCCTCATCCCTATCTATCTGGTTTAAAGCAGGACTTAGGAAATCACCCTTAGGTACGAGAAACTTCGTTACTTCACGATCCCTACCTTGATCATAGTACCCATCGAAATGATAAGTATGACCAGGAGTAGCTAGAGGATGCTCCTCACGGCTAACTATAGCCATACGTCTAATATACTCAAGCTCATCAGCTGTATCACTACAGATGAATACATCCCTAGGATCGCAGAGCTCGATAGCCTCAGCTATGAACCTATAAACATCAGGATTACTTATCCTAGAAAGCTTACAGAAATCCTCTTCATCCATCCTCCCTCTTAGAATATCGATATACTCATCTACCTTCTCCATTTTACTCAAACTTCGTCCAATACATTGTGAGGAATCCATAAAGCTACCCGTCATTCCTATAATCTCTACTCGACCAAAACATGCGTACCAAACATATAAACCTTACTGAGAATATTTACAAAGTTAAAAACACCTACAAAGCCTAGATGGGTCAACTACTTAAATCACTAAACGGAACGGATTGAAGCTTACAGATAGAGAAGCTAACTCAATCACTCATAGGTAAAATTCAAACATTATGATAATAAAATAAACTTTTAAGTTTAATATTATATTACTGATAAAGTTATTGATATTTAATATAGAAATTTTAACATTATTACTATCTTATTATTACATTACTCTAGTAATCTTCGTATTAGTGATCCCATTTACTATAATCAATTTATTATATTACATTATTTTCTATTGATATACTGATTAAATAGAAGAGTTTAAATATTTATATATCGGAGTGGGTTGTATGAAGAGGTTGGTATGAAGCCAATAGTTAGGTATGAGGGGGATGTAGCTTTTAGTGAAGGTACACCGTTTTTAACAAAAATCCTTTTGTCTAGAAGTGATACACCTACTGCTAGTGTTAGGTTGAGTATAATCGATAGTGCTGAGATGATGAGTATACATGTACATGGTGATAGCGATCAGATAGAGTATTGTATCAGGGGGAAGGCTACAATATTTATCGAGGGACTAGGAGAAAAGGAGTTATTCGAAGGAGTTTTCATCTATATCCCTAAGGGTGTGAGACACGGTCTAGTTAAGGTTATCGAGCCATTAATGGTTTTATCAGTTTTCGTACCGCCGATATTTTAGCGGAGTAATGATAGTGAATAATAGATGAGGTTCGTACAGAGTCATCGGCTATTATGTATACTATACATGATCGGGTTTATGTTAGATGGAGCTAAGCTTTAAGTTTAAAGAATAGCCATCCATCTTTGAACTTTATGAGCTTATATCTTCCTCTAAGCTTGCTTCCATGGAGTTCTAAAGTTATAGAGTTATCTGTCATTTTGACTAGATCGTATAAGCCTTGATCCCATATCCTCATAACACCCGCCCCATATCCATTATCTATCTCCCCCTCGAAATTCAGCCAATATATATCATGATCTGGTTGAGCTACACCAAACCTTTTCACACCTATCTCTTCTGGCGGAGGCTTCCTAAAAGCCCAATCTTTTAGAATTCCATTTACTTCTATCCTTAGATCGTAGTGTAAACCGGCTTTCCTAGCGATATGCTCGTGAACAACAAACCTAGGCATGGCACTACTATACTTAAGCTATCATAGCTAAATTAGAATTAACCTCGAATGCAGATTCCACTAGCTATTCGATACTATAATCTTCTCGAGAAAAACTCTACCCGATACCTAACTCTCTACCAACCGCCGACAGATATCTTGAGAAGCTATTTAGGATGTTTAGAATTTTGTAGATAGGGTGAATCTTTAAATCGATTCGATATGAAGGCTATGGTTAGAGACCGAAATACTCATTGATGGATTTCTGATAGGCTTCGATCCTACCCTCTAAAACATCTCTATAGTTCACTGGTTGACCTAGGTAAGCGGATTCGTATATAGCTTCGCATATAGCTTTAGCTTTAAGCCCTTCTTCGCCATCGACTTCAGGCTTCCTCCCCTTCTCGATAGCTTCTAAGAAATCGTAGCATTCTATGAAAACCCCGTTCGTAATGCCGTAGGGGAAAAGCCTCTTCCTCCTTTCATCATCTAGAGAGTTTAGATAATCCTTCTCGAGTACTTTCATAGGGTAGACGATCTTCTTAGATCCATCTTGTATTATGACTTCAGCATTATCGAATGGCCCGTGGAAAACATCACCGTGATCTAGTAGGCATCCTCTACTACCATAATGTACAACGTTTGTGTGACTATACCCTGGAGCTGCTATAGTCCAGCTCCATGTACATATCAAACCATTCTCGAAGTTTATTATAGCTATCCAGCTATCCTCTCGTTCATCATAAACTATCTTATCCCCCTTCCTATGCGGCCATTTTTCAAACTGTGTAACCCTAGCATATATCATTTCAGGATCCCCATATAGGTATCTTAGCATATCGGCGAAGTGAGCTCCACTATCCATAACCATCCCCCCTCCACTCAGCATCCTATCGATTCTCCAATGCCAAATCCTCTCCTCCATAGGATCTTGCCAGCTAGCATGCTGAGCGAAGAATAACCTAGGTTCACCAAGCATTTTAAGCTCGTTTATAATCCAATACGCTGTTCTCTGACTTAAACCTCGCCTAATATTTTCAGCTACAGCAACAATCTTATTGTTTCTCTTAGCGGCTTCTATTATAGCTTTACTAGCCTTAACCGTTACTCCAAAAGGCTTCTCAACCATAACGTTAGCTCCAGCATTTAAACATGCTATAGCAGCTCTATGATGCTCCGAATGGGGTGTACAAATATCTACAGCATCAAGCTCCTCTCTAGAAAGCATATAATCTAAGCTAGAGTATACCCTAGGTTTAAAAGTCTGACTTTGAGCAGCGGTATTAGCAAACCTTTCGGCTGAAGCTAATACTGGATCACACATAGCTACAAACTCAAACTTCTCAGGCTCCATCTGCTTAATAGTAATGTAAGCTCTCAGATGGGTCTCAGCCATACCTCCACATCCAACAATAGCAAGCTTCAAAACCATAAACAACACCTACGATAAACCTTTCACCTTTATGTATCGCCAAAAGCTTTTGGTATATAACTTTTTACAAGCTGCCTCCTTATTTAATCCCACTATAATGATAGCTGATACTTTCAACCTGTAGGAGATACCTCTAGGGTACCATCAATAGGAAGGATAAACTTTGGAATCTATACCTTTATCTTCAGGGTTAGAGGTCCGGGCGGGATTTGAACCCGCGACCCCCAGCTTACCAAGCTGGTGCTCCAGCCAGGCTGAGCTACCGGACCTTTCTATTTACGATACTATCATCTAATACTGAAGATTAAAACGTTTCTATCCTAGCTGAGGTGTACCTAATACGTGTCCTATTCTATGATTACTGCTGTTACCGTTCTCTCCACACCTTTTGTACCTTGTATCCTATCCACTATCTTCTCCCCTAGCTCTTTTAGATCTGCCGCTTCTACTAATGCTATTATATCGTATATTCCTGTAACCGTATGAGCATCCTTCACTCCCTCGATCTTCTTAACCGCTTCAAGAACTTTGAAGGCTCTCCCCGCCTCTACGTTTATGAATACATATGCTAATACGGGCATATCTATCAAGTAATTTTCCTTACTAAGGTATTAAAATTTTTCAGGGTCTACTTTTACATAGTCTCGTATAGGCCTTGTAAGCCTTTAACTATCCAAGGCTTCTCTACCCTATGGAAGTATAATCCATAGTATGATGCAAGCTTTAATGCTACATCCTTTCTCTCATCTATAACATTCCTCTTTTCCTTAGGATCATCGATTAGATTATATAATTCGTCTGGCTGTCCTTCAGGTCTCTTTACATAGCTCCATTCTCTATTTCTTATACATCGATCTACTGCCTCATGGTATCCCGATATAACGTAGTTTCTATGATCGGTTTTCAATCCTTCGATTACATCTACGAAGCTTAATCCTTGCATACATCTAGCTTCAGATCCTAGTCCTAGTAGCTCTAGGACTGTGGGTAGGATATCTGGGAATTGTATGAGTGCATCTATATCTCTATGCTTGCAGCCTGGTATACGCATGATGAACGGCACCTTTAGTAGTTCGCTATACATTCTATCTGGTCCTTTAAGGAATTTTCCATGATCAGCAAGCGGATGGCCATGATCAGCCGTAACTACTATGATGGAGTCTTCGTAATATCCCAGATCCTTCAACTCCTCTAAGAATCTTCCGAAACAATAGTCTACGAAGGATGCTTCACCAGCATACAAGCCTCTGATATAATCTATCTGCTCCTTCGTAGCCCATCTATCCGCGTATCCACCCATAGGTAGTATTAGCCTAGGGCCGCTATATGATGGGTCAGTATACTTATCGAATCTCTCAGGTGGATCCCATGGCTCATGCGGATCGAAACAGTCCACCCATAGAAATATATGCTTATGTATACGGTTATCTTTAAGCCATCTTACAGCTTCATAGAATACTCTAGCAGGGAAGTAATCCTCCTCTGATCTGAATTCATCTGTATTCGCTAAGTATCTAGCTACAAGTCTCTTCCACTCCTCTGGATAATTCTCGTTTACATAATCCTCAACTTTACGTTTAGGTGGAGAGGATGTATATGCATCGTACTCCTGCCCTCTAATCCATCTAAAGCATTGGAAGCTTCTATGGAAGTTCATATCAGGCTTGAATAGATGGTATGTATCCGTTATTAAACCGCATATATATCCATGTCTACTAAGTATATCTGAAGCAGTTATATCCTTAGGATATGGTAGGAGTGGCTGCCAAGGCCTATAGGGTAGAGAGAACATACCCGTTAGTAGTTCGTATCTAACCGGTATGGTAGGTAAGCCGGATGGATATACGTTATGGAATACTATATTCTCCTCTGCGAATTTATCGATATAAGGCGTACTGCATGGAGGTATATTCTCGAAGACTCTCCTACCTCTATTATAGTAGCTTATATGATCCTGCCTGAAGCTATCTAAGACTACAAGTATGAAGTTTCTTATGTCAGATCTGGTTTGATCCATAGCGTAGACACCTTAGATGTAGGATAGTTGCTAACGGTGAATATTTAAGTTCGCTTATACAGTTTTTACGCTGGGGTATATGGGTATGGAGGATATACTTAGGAGGGGGCGCTTCAAGAAGGCTAGGCCTAGGGAAGTAGCTGAGTTTACATCATCTATTAAAGCAGATAGGAGAATATTTAGAGCTGATATAATGGTGGATTATGCTCACGTCGTTATGCTAGCTGAGAAGGGTATAATACCCTTAGATAATGCTTCTAGGATATTATCAGCTTTGAAGGATATAGAGGGGAGGGGATACGAGAGTATAGCTGAGGATATGAGTATGGAGGATATACATGTAGCTATAGAGACGGCTGTGATAAAGGCTACAGGTGAAGAGGTCGGTGGTAGGATGCATACAGGTAGATCTAGGAATGATGAAGTCGCTACTTGTATACGTATAGTTCTAAGGGAGGATATACTCAGAGTAGCTTCATCTCTAGTAGATCTTATGAGGATAATCCTATCCATAGCTGATGCGAACATCTACTCTCTATCCCCAGGTTACACGCATACACAGCATGCTCAACCAGTAACTTTAGCACATCACCTACTAGCATACTTCGATGCATTTTATAGGGATCTAGAACGTCTATTATCGACGTATAAGCGGGTTAATATGTCTCCTCTAGGAGCTGCAGCCTTAGCTGGATCAGGCTTTCCGTTAGACAGATGGAGGACTGCTGAACTTCTAGGATTCGACGGATTAGTGGAGAATAGTATGGATGCAGTAGCTTCTAGAGATTTCGCTATTGAAACTATCGCAGATCTAGCTATACTCGCATGCAACCTTAGCCGTCTAGCTGAGGAGATTATTCTATGGTCTACATCAGAGTTCGGCTATATAGACTTAGATGAAGCGTATGCATCGACTAGTAGTATTATGCCTCAAAAGAAGAATCCTGATAGCATAGAGCTTGTTAGGAGCAAGACTGGTAGAGTATACGGTAACCTGATAGCAGCTCTCACCATAGTTAAAGCTCTCCCATACAGCTATAATAGAGATTTCCAAGATCTAACACCTCATATATGGGATTCGATAGACATCGTAGATTCATCCATACATATAATCTCCGGGGCTTTAGCTACAGCTAGGTTTAACCTTGATAGACTCAGGAGGAGTGTATACGATTTTTCGACTGCTACAGAATTAGCTGATACACTTGTAAGGATTGCGAATCTACCATTCAGGACGGCGCATACTATAACGGCAGCCCTAGTAGCTGAAGCTATATCTAAAGGATTGGATCCATCATCGATAGATTCCAGGATTCTCGATGAAGTATCTATGAGGGTATATGGTAAGCCGCTCAGTATACCTGATGAGATAGTTAGATCAGCTCTAGATCCTGTTAGAGTAGTGGAAGCTAGATGTACCATCGGTAGCCCAAGCCCTATGGAGGTTAAACGTATGATCTCCGATAGATATACGAAGATATCTGAAGCTTATCGAATAATTGAGAAGTTTAAATCGAGACTTGAAGAAGCTGAGCATAGACTTAGGGAAATCGTAGATTCTATGATATCTAGCGTATAGGTATCCTAATCGTAGGATCCATATCTTAGAGCATACTCTATAACCTTCCTATAGTTATCGAAGCTTACGTTCTTAGGTATAGAATGGTCTGAATGGTATATATAACCTCCACCCTGCTTAGCTACCGTTATCTTACGTTTCATCTCTTCCTCTAGCGGTTTAAGATCATCTAGAGCCATGAGTCTAACATCTATACCACCCATGAAGGCTATCCTATCACCATACTTCTCCTTAAGCTCCACTAAATCCATACCCGCTTTAACCTCCAAAGGTTGAAGAACATCTATACCCTCCTCTATGAAGTATGGTATTAAATCCTTAACTCTACCACAGGAATGAAGGAATACATACATACCCCTAGACTTGAAGAAGCTGCAAAGCTCCTTGAATACTGGGTGAAGCTGATCCTCATAGTATCTAGGTGAGAAGAATAATCCAATCCTATACCCTAGATCACAGTATAGGAATGCTCCATCAAACTTGAAGCCACCCCTCATCATTATATCACACATATCCATGACGAGCTTAGCGTTTACCCTATAAATATCCACAACCCAGTCCGGCTCCTTTATGATAGCCTTCAACAAGTGATCAGTTCTAACATAGTGTTGCGCTTCATCAAACCCTACAGATGCACCATACATTACGAATCTTCCACGACTCACAGCTCTATGATACTCACGTAGAGCTGTAACCCAGTCAACCCTTCTCTCACTAGGCTTCAACATAACCTTAAGCTTCTCCCAGTCATCCCTAGATTTACAAGGCCAATCTATAAGCTCTGGTGTCGTACTATAATCCCTATGATTCCTACGTATAGCTCCGTATGGATCTCTCTCGATGATATACTCTTCATCCTCGTATATCACTTCTATAGGAAGCTGTGGGCTTAGATCTGGGCTGAATATAGCTATATGATATCCGAAGTAATCTGCTGGAGATATCCATGATGGCATCCCCTCCCTTCTCCATCTATCTACGGTAGCATTCCAAGGGCTATCATGTATAGGTATATGATCGAGTTTATCCTCTCTACGCTCCAGAGCATACAGAACTCTATCTCTAAATTTCACCTTTAGACACCTTCCACCAATATTCCATCTAAATATCGATAAATTAAGTCTTTCCAAGAATATCTAGGATTAAAATAATAGAGCGGTAACGATATATCCCCCTAACGTTAATGCTAGTAGTCTGAGAACTCTAAATCAGGAGTATACAAGCTTAGTAATATCCCTCGATAGTAGGTGGAGCTTCATGGTTAAGCTATCCGTCGTAATACCGACGTATATGGAGGCGGAGAATATAGGTCTACTCCTCGTAAGGCTTAGAGATACACTTGAATCCATAGATCATGAAGTTATAGTAGTTGATGATGACAGCCCTGATGGGACAGCTGATATAGCTGAAGAGTATGGTAGATGGTATAGGAATGTAAGAGTTATTAGGAGAACCGGTGTTAGAGGGCTAGCTTCAGCTATAATCGAAGGCATATCTAAAGCTTATGGAAGCTATATAGTCGTCATGGATGCAGATATGCAGCATCCACCAGAGCTTATACCTACTATGCTAGCTAAAGCTGAGGATGGATACGATGTAGTCGTAGCTAGTAGATATGTTAGAGGAGGGGGTGTATCTAGGTGGAGTATAGGTAGAAGGATTGTATCAAGGTTAGCAACTCTAATAGCTAGGATAGCTATACCTAGAGTAAGAGTTCTCAGAGATCCACTCTCAGGGTTCTTCTTATTCAGGAAGGGGATACTAGAGGGGGTGAGTATCGATCCGGAAAGCTGTAAGATACTAGTCGAGATAGTAGCTAAAGCTAGGGATGTGAGGATATACGAGCTTCCATACAGGTTTCAACCAAGGTATAGGGGGAGGAGTAAGTTAGGATTGATGGAGTGGATTAGATATGTCAAACATATCCTGAGATTATCAGAGTATAGGATTCTTAAATTCGCAATTATAGGTGTTACCGGCATCATAGTTAACCTTTCGATCCTAGCATTACTCATAAACTATCTACCAGTATGGATTTCAGGATTGATAGCTATAGAGACCTCCATACTATCTAATTTCATAGCTAACGATCTATGGACGTTTAGTTCTAGAAGGTCGAAGCATAGTATGGCTAGAAGGATGATCGAATACCATGGAGCGGTAGCTATCGGTGCTGTAATAAACTACTCGGTACTGGTAGGGCTTACATATCTAGGAATTAATCCTATAATAGCGAACATGGTAGGTATACTCCTAGGGTTTATAGCTAACTATGTTTTAAGCGAAATCGTAGTCTGGGGTTAATCCTTCCTCAAATATATACGTCTACCGCTATCATATACTCCTATGAGTTGATAATTTGCTTCAACATACTCTACGAAGCGTTTAAGCTGTATAAGTCTACCTGTCCAGAATACCACTACCCTAACTCTATAAGCTTCAGCTAACTCTATAACCTCCTCATCTACAAGGTATCCGCTAGATATACGCATGAAAGATGTATCGCAAAGCTCTGGAGGTACATTCCTACCTGCTACGAATACCATAGCTTGATCGTCAGAGATTATCCACTCATTTGGAGATGTTATATTACGTATTAATCCCGCGACCTTAAACTCAAGCTCCCCACCACCCTTAAATACTATATTCAATATAGCGGGGACGGATAGAGCTACTGATGCAGCGTATAGAGATAGTGTAGAAACTATCGTGAAAGCTAGTAGGGATATAGCTGCATACCTAGATGCACTTTTACCTTTAGATATTCGAGAGTATAGTTTTACGAGTATCTTCGTAGAATATCCTATCGCTAAACCTGATAGAAGTGATAATTGAGGCGATAAAACTGCTACATGATGATACCATAGAGGTTGCGGTAGGAGTACTAGCATAGATACGGATGTTAAGAAGCTTAGGGATGCTACTAGAAAACCGATATCGAGAGAGGTAAATGCTACGATTAATCCTATCGATCCAAGGATTAAAGCTACAGGGTTCTCAGATAGGTATCCGTAAAGCTGTATGATCTTCTCTATAGTAGTACCTCCGAGAGGTTTACTTCTATGATACATATACAACTGATCGTATAAGTATGTAAAATCGTATAATAGAAGTATGGATATTGGTATAAATACACCTATCATGAAGATTATGAGACCCTTCAATCTACGAGTAGACTCTCCTTTGCTACTTCTAAGATTTGTAGACCCGGTTTTAGTGAAGAATACTGGTAGTATAGCTGGGATTATAGGTGCTGCCAGAAATTTTGAAAGTACTGCGATAGATGATGATAAACCCGATAAGAAGCAGTAAATCAGTTTATCTCTACGGATGTATTCAACGATAAATAAATATGCTAGCATAGCGAAAGCTATGCATGGAATCTCGCCTTCGACAGCTCTAGAGTAGTGTAGGAAAACCCTATCGATCGCTAATACAGATAGGCCGATTATGCCAGCTATCGGATTACATAACCTTCTAGCAGCGAAGTATAGTGATAGACCAGCTAAGATAGATGTTAGAGCTACTGGTAATCTACAAGCATATAAGTTTTCACCTAAGATTCTCATAGATGCAGCTACAAGATACACCATGATTGGAGGCTGCGATAGGAATATCTGCTCATAAAGCTTATAGCCGTTTAACATCTGCTTAGCAGTTTGTATATATACGCCTTCATCATAATCGTAGGAATATCTAACCCCTAAGTTATGTAATCTAGTGTAGATGTATATTCCTATGATTATACTTACTATGATTAATTCTAAAGCTTTGTACAATCTATCTAGCTTCTTTCTAACTTCTATTTCTTTACCTTCCCTAGAATCTACCTGCTTCAACTCTAGAAACTACCCTATTGAATGTATCTAGGAGTGTTAAATAAAAATTAGTTGCATATAAGAGGTGTTAACGAGATATATGAGTAGCGTAAGCCTTATATTCCAATTAAATTCTTTATATTTTCAGGGTGTAGAAAGGTTTGAGGAGTGGTAGGAAAGCTATAGGTAAGGGTGCTATAATAGCTCTTGTCGATCTCGTACTCTTCGTAGCTTTAATGTCCTGGGTTGTATTCTCGAAGATACCTATCGGAGCACCAGCAGGTAGAGCAAGCGCAACTGTAACAAGCGCAGGTGTAGTTGGAGGAAACATAATAAGGTTAACGGTAGCAAATGATGGAGAGGTCAGAATCCGTGTGAGGGAGATAAGGATAACTGATACAGGTATAGAAGGGTCGGCTGCGGTAGGTGCATTACTAGATCCAGGTGCATCTAGACAGCTCGATGTAAGCCTTAGCAGAGGTAGTATAGCATCAGGTCAATCCGTTACTTTGAGAATAAGGTTGATCACTGATAAAGGAGAATTCACTGCTACGGTTACTGTTACAGGTTAAAAGATTAATAGGTATATAACGCTACTTCCACTATTTTTCCCTTTTCCTTCATCCTAGAGGTGGTTACCTCTGTTGCCTCCTCAAGATGATGTAGTTAAGGCTAGACTAAAAGCTTTAGAGGAAGTTTTAAAAATTGTAGAATATGAGAAGCCTAAGATCATAGGGTTAGGTTCTGGCTCTACCATATCACTCCTTATAGATCGTATCGCAAACCTAGGCTTAAATAATTTATCGTTTGTATGCTCATCCATAGGTAGTTCACTCAGATTATCCAGTTACGGATTTAAGGTTTTATCACTTGAATCCGTAGATCAGGTGGATCTGTACGTAGATAGTGCTGACGAAGTTGATCCGAATCTAGATATGGTGAAGGGTGGGGGTGGCTGTCTTACACTTGAGAAGATTTTAGCATATAACTCTTCTATGCGTATATTCGTGGTTGATTATGGTAAGCTAGTGGATAGACTCTGTTTAAGAAGACCGATACCATTGGATGTTATTCCTCAAGCTATATCTATGGTTTGTAGGAAGCTTAGATCTGTAGGTTTTAGACCCGAGGTACGTTTAACAGATAGGGGTAAGTTTGGTCCTCTAATATCGGATATTGGTGGAGTACTTGTAGATCTCTATATCGATGGAGGGGTGGATAATCCTGGGAAGCTTGACATGATGCTCAAATCTATACCTGGGATAGTGGAGACAGGGTTATTCATAGGTTACGCTGATCTATTGGTGGTAGGATACCCTGATAAAGTTATCTTTAAAAGAGGTAAAACCTAAACTCTAGATTCTGGTATAGCTAGGGATTATTAGAGCATAGATCCAGGTATTAATTCCGAAATTATATCTGGGAGAGGTGGTTGAATGTAATCTTCAACACCGGATACTAAGCGTCTAGTAGGGATATACTCGAATTTATATCGCGAGTGAGATAAATAGTAAAGATACGATACACAACCTAGCAAACTTTAGGTATGTATATAGGTAGGATGGAGGGACATGGCGTATTACTGAAGCCTGTAGCTAAGAGGATAGTTGGATTATGGGATACTACTATGAGGGAGGGGGAGAAGGCGACTCTACATACACATGAATCATACGAGGAGTTATACTATATAGTCGAGGGGGAAGCTAAGGTTAGGATAGGAGATGAAGAGTTAACTGTATCTAGGGGTGACATAGTATATATACCACCCGGGGTTACACATAACGTGGAGGCTATATCAAGCTTAAGGATAATATCGTTTAAAGTCTATACAGGCGGCTATAACTCAGATCTAAATAGACTCTACATATCTTAGAATCTCATCGATAGGTTTCCATCCACTTTTTAACCTATTCTCAGCTTCCCTAGCTTTAGCTAGAGCGAATTCATATAGATCCCTACCTACTACGCCTTCGCTTAGAAACTTTTCAAGTTCATCTAGATCTAATACCCTAATATCGCCATCTGGGGTTTTCACGACATCCACGGCTAGATCAAGATATCTAACGATACCTGGGAAGATTTCAGGTGGAGTATTCACGTTAACGTATTCTCCCTTTAACTCACCCTGGGAGAGGTATATGTGTCTTATGAACCATGACCCATCCTCGATCACCGTATAACATACATCCCCAGAGGATATCGGAATATTAAGCCCATCGTATACTCCTTTACCTGTAAATACACGTCTAACTATCATCGATCTACCATCGAAGAATTTCACCGTACCTGGCCTAAGCTTTAAAACCTTACCTGTAAGGGTTACATGCATGAAATCCATCTTAGATCCTAACCCTATCGATCGATAAATATACCCCTTTACCATATCGCTTAACATCTTCCTATCGAATCCTCTAGCGATTAGATACTCTGTGAAATCTACTATCCTCCCCAAATCCTCGTAGCATTTAAAGCTATGATGCCCCTCGATAGTAGGAGTCGTAGAACTACGTATCTCATCAAGCTTAACTTTAGATACACTCGTAAACTCTACTAGGAAAGCTTTAATACCATGCTCTATAATACGGGGTGCATCACCTTCGCTTGGCTCTCTACATATACGTAGATATTTTGATGCAAGATCTGAAAGATCCATAGCTATATCTGCTATCGATCTACCCATAGAGTAGGCTGAGAAATATACTTTAAACCCTTTTAATCCGATCCTCTCTATAAGTCTGACCAGATCCTTCTTCACTTCTTCACTTTTTATTCTAGGATCAAACTCTATACCGAACCCCTGCGATATTCTTGTAAACTTTCCTCTAAGTACTATATTATCCGAGAGCTTAGGTATACCACCCCAGCATGGAGATTGAATCTGAACGAGTACCTTCTCACCTACGGAGTAGTTTCTGCTAGCCCCTACGAGAAGACCATATACTCCGCCTATATCGACTAGTATACCTTCATCTATCCCAGCTACAACCTTAGCTAGATATATTGAGTATGGGTTAAATTTAGATTCGAAGACAGCTATACACGGTATCTCCCGTCTCAGAGTATCTATCAGAGCCCTGCAAGCTTCTCCATCACCTTCGACTAGTATCCTACTAGGATCCTTATCATCCTGCATGATGTATGCATCAGGCTCCTCGTATATAGCGTACTCTAGGTTTAGCCTCTTCTTAACTTCTAAACTCGGATCTACTATACCGAAGCCTGCATCTAGCAATAGCTTAGTTAACGCTGTAGCGTATATACCTCTAACTTTAATTTTAAAGCACATCAGTCTCTGATCCCTTCTAGGTAAGATATTATTTGCCAGAGCTTTGTTCTAGCGTATAGAGGCATATTCGGATCTTGCATAATCTCATCTAGAGATTCTATAACCTGCACAGCTCTAGCTGCTAAGCTTAGCTTCTCAGATTTAAGCAGTTCTATACCTTCGCTTACAACCCTTCTTATATTCCTAGGCGTTAAACGATCGTTAACTATAGTCTCCATTAATTGTATAGCTTGAGCAACCCTAGCCTTATACTCCTCCGGCGTAGGCTTCTTCTTACTAGACAAATGGTGTCACCCCCGTCTAGCCGGGGCACCTACTATAGTATGCCCCAATCCTATATTTTCGATAGCATTAAATAACGGTTATCAAACCTTTAAACTTAACTTTCTATCGAGATTAATCCTTAAAGAGGGGGAGCTAACCGATAGATTATAGGGGTTAGCTATATGGCTATAAGGGATGCGGATTTCAAACGTATGGCTGAACTCCTAAAGTTAGGGGCATCTATGCTAAGCGAAAGCTGTCCAGAATGCAAAGTCCCGTTATTCAAGCTTAAGAATGATGTCTTCTGCCCTCTCTGTAATCGTAAATTCATACTCGTTAAAAGTGATGAAGAGCTTAGTAGAGCTGCAACAGATCTATCGCTTAGAAGCTTAGAGAAGATAGCTGTATCTAAGCTTGAAGAGCTTGGAGATCTAGTATCAGCTACGACTAACCCTGATAAACAATTTGAGCTTGTAAGCTTAATATCCATGTGGCTCGATGTTCTAGGTAAACTTAGAAATTTAACATCGAAGAAGGAGTAGGGATCTGCCTTCACACTTCAACAAGATCCTGTAGAACTGGCTAAAGCTGTGATAGCTCTTTTCGCGGTACTCGATCCTATAGGCAACGTACCTATCTTCATAGGTTTAACATCCGATTTATCCGAGGAAAAGCGTAGAAGCGTATTCAACGCTACAGGTATAACAGCTTTCATACTTCTACTAGCTTTCACACTTCTAGGACAGTATATACTAGAGCTATTCGCTATATCGGTCGATAGCTTTATGGTAGCTGGGGGGATACTACTCCTAGTGATCTCGGTTAGGATACTACTCGAAGGTTGGCGTAGCCCTTCGAAAACTAGGATAGGTGTCGTACCATTAGCCTGCCCCCTCCTGGTAGGTCCTGGAGCTATAACTACAAGCCTTATATTGGTAAGGACGGTAGGTTTCATAGTGACCCTTATAGCCGTAGTTGTGAATATAGTTATCGTATGGGTTACACTAAGGTTCATCGGTAGAATCTACAAGCTTCTAGGAGAAACCGGCTCGGAGATAATAGCTAGCATAACAGCTATAATAGTTGCGGCTATAGCTGTGGAGTATATAGCTAGAGGTGTTAGGAACTTACTGTAATCTATGCTATAGTATTACCAAGCTATATCACAACCCACGTATTAACGGTAAGTTTCTCTTCGATTCCGATATATCTGTTAGTAAGATAAATTTGAGAAAATCCTTCAGCGTTCACGTGATGTATGCATCGACCGCATAATAAAATTAAACCCATATCATTGGTCAACTTGGTTTAAACCTAATTTCTATAACGAAGTATCAGTATGTGTACACCAGTTAGAAACGCAGATCTAAGATTAACTCTATAGCTAAAACAACATATTACTAGGGTTGTGGTTAATCTATAATGGTGTAGGAGTTTGGGGGTACTATTCGTAGGAGGTTTTGACAGCTTATGCCTATGCCACGTTTCAGAGAGTATGGTAGGGTAGCTAAATCATATAAAACCTGGTATACGAAGATAGCTATACTATATCCCTCAACCTATGAGGTTGCATTGGCTAGTCTAGCTCATCAATCCCTATACTACATATGCAATTCTTATGATGGTGTGATAGCGGATCGTATAGTATTCGAGCCTGATTCCGATAGTATACCTCGAAGTATAGAGTATGGTATGACTCTAAGAGATTTCGATACCATACTTGTATCGCTACATTTTGAACCAGATATAGTTAAGTTAGCTTCTATGCTTATACGTAGTGGTATCGATCCTATACCTAGTAAGCGTATGGATCCACCCATAATTCTAATAGGTGGACCTGTAGCTACGGCTAACCCGTTATTAACCCTCTGTGTAGCCGATGCAGCTTTCATAGGCGAATTTGAGCCATCTATAGATAAGATTCTCGGTATCATAGTGGGGTATAGAGGGGATAGGAAATCTATGCTTGAAGAATTAGCCGATATCGATGGCGTTTATGTATATAGCGTATCTGGAACCCCTGTTAAAAAGGTCTATCAGAAAGACTTAGATGATGCATACCATCCTGTACTACAGCTGCAACCATTAGATAGGGAGCCTATATGGGGTAGGAGTATGATATTGGAAGCATCTAGGGGGTGCCTACATAGATGCCTATTCTGTCTGGAGGGAGGTATATTCAAGCCTAAGAGAGATAGGAGTTTTACGAAGATTAAGCTTCTAATAGAGGAGGGGGTTGAAGTAAATAAGGTTAGAAGGGTTACATTCTATGCACCCTCATTCTTTGATCATAAGGATTCGGATAAGATTCTAGAGTGGCTTGTAAGTGTAGGGTTGGATGCATCTATCCCAAGCCTTAGATTAGATACGATCAGTAGGGATAGGCTTGAAGCTATAGCTAGGGTTGGTCAGAGGATGCTTACGCTAGCTCCTGAAACTGGTTTCTGTCCTCTAGCATCCATCCTAGGTAAACCGTATAGTAGGGAGGGTTTATCATCGATATTCGATGAAGCCTATAAGCTTGGATTTAGAGAGCTTAAGCTCTACTTCCTCGTAGGATTCTTCGAAGGAGAGGAGAGGTATATACTGGATATCCTACGTAATGCTATGGAAGCTGGGTTTAGATATCCAAGCTCTATAAAGCTATCCATAAACCCTGTGATACCGAAACCTCATACACCATTCCAGTGGAGGGGTTTAAAGCCTATAGAATTCTATCGTAGGATTAGACGGAGACTTGAAGAATATATCGATAGGTATATAGTTGATGTAGATTTCTACGATGAGAGATGGGCTCAGATACAGACTGTGTTATCGCTTGGAGGATTAGAGTTAGCGGAGCTTATAGCTAGATGGGCCTCATATGGTGGAGGATTATCTGGCTGGCGTAGAGCTTTAGAAGAGGTGGGTATAGATATCGGTAAGTATCTATCAGAGAAGGATAGCGGGTATATGTTTCCCTGGGATGGGGTGGTAGATATAGGTATCGATAGAAGGGTGCTGGAAGAGTTGTATACATCGTTTAGAATGTTTGAGGATAAGCTTACTAAGTTAGCCTGATCTATCCAAATAGCATTCCACCATTCTACCTGCTATTCTTCTCATACAATCTAAAGGTTTATCTATCTTAAGGATCCTCCTTATAGACTCCCAATCCATACCCATGAATAGCTTAGCTATCATCAATTTCTCTTCGTAATCTTCGAATTTAACCCTTTCATCGGGTTTAGATAGGAAGTGTATCCTAGCTAGAGCTTTCACAGAATCGCATGAAGCTTCATAGCTCAACATACCTCTGCTATACTCTCTTACTCTATCCTCCTGGCTTCTTGTAAGTTCTATACGCATACCTCCAAGACCTACCGATAGTAGGAGTCTAGCTATATCGAGCTTAAGCTTCGAGTATACATCGTATAGGCTTTCGAGCAAACGCACCCTGAATTCGACGTTAGCTTGAGCTACATACTCATAAGCTTCCTCTGTTAACGGTTTAATCACTATCAAACTATACTCTCCTGAAACAGGGTTTATAGAAGGGCTTAGATGCACTGGGATATACCCATTCCTAGTCCAGAATTTTACAAGCTCTTCGGATGCGCCGAAGCTAGCTCCAATCCAATGATATATACCTGAAGATTCGGATTCAAGCATACTTAGAGCTTTAGATCCGAAACCTCTACCAGTGAAGTTTGGATGCGTAGCTATACGTACGATTCGTAAACCCTTCAATTTGAAGAAATCTAGAACACTACAATGTAGAGCGACACGGCTAGGTATAACGTGACCTGAAGCTTCAGCTTCTCTAAGCATATCATCTCTCGATGCGAATGTTAAACCGCCCTCTTCTGCAACCCATAAACTTACGATAACCTTTCCATTATATATCAACGCTCTAGCTGAATGATGAGGCGCATCCAATAGTATAGCTAGATCGTTAGGTCTATTCCTGTAGTGCGCTAACACGTATATACCATATAGGCTTCTGAGGATGCTTTCATCCCTGAATAGATCATCCTTATCTATACGTTTATAGCTCACTAGATCTAATGAGGGTTCACCTTCAATTTTATCAGGCTCAGCGTCGAGGAGGAGCATGTCATAGAGCCATCTTTCTATAGGATCATCCTTAGGATACCTTATCGGGGTTTCTAACTTTACATACTCTACGTTAAGTCTAGGATCTTCTTTAAGAGCTTTCATAAACCTAACCGAGAAACCTCTACCAGCTCCTTCGTAGCCGTGTATCGTCGAAGAGAAAATGGATATCTTAGAATTTTTGAGTATACCTAAGAGTAAAGGTATAGGTATACCTGCAGCCTCATCTACTACTTTGACAGCGACTTTACTCTTAGCCGCTGTGACTGGCTGCGTATAGGCTACTTCTACACCATCTACTTCAACCTTACGTATAACTCCACCAACCTCTCTCACATTATATCTGATATTTAGAATCTCAAGCCCTCTAACTAGGAAGTCTACTAGAGTTCTGATATTACTAGGTTCAGGTGCGGTGAGTATGATAAACCTAGATCTACCCTCATCTATAAGCTTCTTTGCATACCAAGCTAACCCTAAACCTATAGCTGCAGATTTACCTCTACCCCTATCGGCTATTACTAGTAGACAGCTCTTACCCTTAGTCTCTACGAGCTTCTGGAAAACCTCTATAGCTTTGAGCTGATCCTCGGTTAAAGGTATACCATAGAGGTTTACGGTAAATCTTGCAGGAGCAGAACTTATAGTCTTAGTCTCTCTTCCATATACTTCCCCCTTCTCTAGATCTATAAGCCATACTCCCGGATGCTCTAAAGCTTTCGATACAAACCTCCTCTTGAATAAATGCTTAATATCATACTCAGTATATGGTTTAGAAATAAGCTTCCTCTCGAACGGTGTTAGCGTAGAGAACCATTCATCTAATGGTGGTATACAGAATAATAGGAGGCCTCCACCCCTAACAGTTTCGGTTAGTCTACCTAGATCGTTTGCTCTAAACTGTTTAGAGAAGTCTACTAGAAGTAGATCCCATGTACCACCTAAAGCTAGATCACTCTCATCTAAGCTTAAAGCATCTAGGGAAGCTACTCCCTTCAACTCATCCTTAACATTATCTAGCCCTATTAGAGCACCAGTCTGATCAGTATCGGCACTGTAGAGTAGCGATACCTTCTTCTTAACTAGCTTACAGTATGCACGTACCGCGAGACATCCATACCTTAGGCTTTCTCTACCAGCTAGAACTATAAGCCTCCTTTCACCTGAAGATATAGCTTCAGATGCTATCTTCCTAACGAGAGCTCTAAATTTAGCTATACTAAGTTTGCTCATATATGCAATGAGAAAGAATGTAGGGACTAGTTATTAACGATTTTTCAGCCACCTAACGATTTCAGGATATATTTGACTCTATCTACATTGGATAAAAGCTTCTCAACTTCCGTGGGGTTAAGCTTACCACCCTGGCCTAGCCTAGCCTTCCCACCGCCCACCCCACCCATAGCTTTAGCTATCATAGATGCTATTCTACCTGCATCAAACCCTTTAGCTATAGCATCGTCTCCAGCCATGACTACCAATCTATATATTTCTCCAGGTATGAAGAATATCGTGATAAGTGATGGATCTCTATCAACCATCTTCTCGCAGACTTTGATAATAGTCTCAGGATCACCTTCCATAGATGCTATACTAATTCTAACACCTCCTTCAAGCTCTATACTTCTATAGCCAGCGGCTATAGATCCAGCTATCCTTTCTCTAAGCCTTCTAACTTCCTTACGTAGACTCTTAACTTCCTCTAGTAGGTTACCGACTGTGAGCACTAGTTTATCAACGGGGGCTGAGAGCATATTGGATAGATCCCTAATGGTATCCTCTATACTCCATAGATATCTAAGTGAAGCTTCACCAGCTGCGAAGTGTATCCTCTCAACACCATCTTGTATACGCTCAGCTCCTATTATCTTTATGAATCCGACTTCGGATGTATTATCGCAATGTATCCCTCCACACGCCTCTACATCCCACCCTTCTATCTCTACAACTCTCAGAATCTTACCTGGGAAAACACCTCCCTGATATAGTGTAAATCCATACATGGATTCAGCCTTATCCCTAGGTATCCAGTATACGTTAACACGTCTAGCCTCTCTAACGATTTCGTTAGCCATCCTCTCTAAGGATCGAAGTTCATCTAACGATAACCTCTTGTAATGTGATATATCTAGTCTAGCATAATCTACGGATTTCAACGACCCCATCTGCCATACATGAGTACCTAGAAGTCTCCTAGCAGCTCCTATAAGTATATGTGTAGCAGTATGATGCCTCCTAACCTGCTCCCTACGCTCCCTATCTATGTATCCCTCTACCTCTACACCTATAGGCGGTAGGAGCCCCTCTACAGTATGAACTATTATATCGCCTATCTTCTCCACGTTTACTACACGAGCTTCACCCCCCTCCCATCTCATAACACCTATATCTGATATAGCTCCACCACCTTCTGGATAGAAGCATGTAGAATCGAGTATAACATATCGATCCACGGCTTTTAGAACCCTCGCTTTAAACGTAAGCATAGCTGGATACTCATAGTATAGCATACGTGTAGCTGGTAGATCCTTTACGAGTTTTGAAATAGGTTTCTCCTCAACCTTAACCTCCTCAGGTTTACTATGCTTAGAAGCTAGTAGAGCGTAGAAATCACCCTTCTCAACTTCTATACCTAGCTTAGATAAGTATTCTTCAGAGACTTCAGGAGGTATACCGTAGGAATCGTATAGTTCTACTAAGTCGTTCAGCGTGAGTTTATCCCTCCTCCTCGCTACTATACGTTCTATAATCTTAGGTGCTTCGCTTATAGTTCTACGATATCTTTCACACTCTACATCAACTATATCCAATACGCTACTTCTAGAATCCATGACTTCAGGGTAGCTTCTAGCTATACGTGATATTTGTAGATCCACAAGATTTGATAACGGTATCTCTAATCCAAGCTCCCTAAGAAATCTTAGACTCCTCCTAATTAGAAGTCTAGCTAAATACCCTGCACCTGTATTAGAAGGTACTATTCCATCACATAGCATCCAAGCTATAGTATATGTATGATCGGAAAGAGCGTATATGGCATTGTATGGCTTCATAATTCGTCGAAGCTCATCTACGGATAGCCCAACTCTACTCGCAACTTGATATTCTAAATCAGCTATACTCTCCATTCTACCCGAAGCTTTCGATACTTCTACAAGTATATCTTCATCTATCCTAGGTATACCTGCTTCCATTATGATCTTATTTATGAACTCTCTATGTACTGCATCGTATATGGTAGGAGTGCCTAAACATATCCATAAATTCCTCTCTAAACCGTAGCCTGTATCTACAACTTTCACAGGCATCTCATCTAAAACACCATCTCTATCTCTATAATGCATAAATACTAGGGTGGCGACTTCAGCTCCACCTATAACCACTTCAAAATCTTCACCAGCATTACCCCCACCAGACCACCAATCTTCTATGAAGGTTATATGTTCAACCGGTATCTTTAATACATCCCTATAGAATCTGTAACAGTAATCTACAGTTTCATCATTCCAGTATACAATCTCATCCCTCGTATTGAACGCATGATGCGCCATCATCTCGAAGCTAGTTAGATGCCTACCTGTACGTCCAACCTTTGGTAGATCTGTTAGCCTTATACATGGTTGACTTATAGTTAGAGGATTCTCAGGTGGTGGAGCTATGCCTTCAGTAACCCATGGCTGGAACGCATATATCGATGCTCCAACTAGGTATACATCCTCCCTCCACCTAGCTACGACAGGATACCTCTTAACCCTTTTATGACCATTCCTTTCAAAGAACGATAGGAATGCTTCACGTAGATCCTCAAGCCTATACCTAACACTAGTCACAGGGTTTCCTATAAAGCTATATTCTACGCAAGGTTGATCACCGCAGTACACCTGTTCTTCATCTAGACTCCAAAAGAATCTACCACATGAAGGGCATCTCCTACGTCTAAACCCTTCTTCCTTGAATAATCTGACTTCATAGATGCTATTCATAATGCATCATCCCTTGATACTCTATACTCGATCACATCATTTCCTGTATAGCTAGAATTACAGAATGGGATTCATGTAATTAAGAATTTCCCTACCTAGATAGTCTAAATCGAACTATTTATAACTCTCCTCAGAATCTAGGTTTACCGATCATAAGGTGATATACCTTGAGGATAAGGAGCCCTATAGTCGTCGTACTAGGTCATGTAGATCATGGGAAGACGACTCTACTAGATAAGATCAGAGGTACTGCTATAGCTATGAGGGAAGCTGGGGGGATGAGACCTTATAGAAGGGTCTCCTAAACCCAGCATATAGGCGCAAGCTTCTTCCCAGCCGATACTATTAGAGCTGTATGTAAACCTCTATTAGAAGCATATAAATGGAGAATAGATGTTCCAGGTTTACTTATCATAGATACACCTGGTCATCATTCTTTCGCTAACCTTAGACGGAGGGGTGGCTCGATAGCCGATATAGCTATACTTGTTATAGATGTCATGAAGGGGGTGGAGCCTCAAACAGTTGAATCTATAGATCTTCTAAAATCTAGGAGAGTCCCGTTTCTAGTAGCTGCTAATAAGATAGATCTAATAGATGGTTGGAGGCCCAGCCCTAATACTACATTCATGGAATCTATAAGGAAGCAGGATCCATATGTGGTAGCTGAGCTTGAAGTTAAGTTATCGAGTATTATATCTAGTCTTGCATCCTACGGTTTTAACTCTAATAGATTCGATAGGGTGAGGGATTTCAGGAGGGAGGTCGCTATAGTACCAGTATCTGCTAAAACAGGTGAAGGTATACCTGAGCTTCTAGCGGTTCTAGTTGGTATAACCCAACAGTATATGCGTAGTAGGCTTACCGTAGCATCTGGAGCTGCTAGAGGTAGTATAATCGAAGTTTTAGAAGAGCCTGGATTAGGACATACGGTCAACGCTATAATATATGATGGGGTTCTTAGGAGAGGTGATCTAATAGTTACTATGGGTAGATCAGCACCCATATCGACTAGGATTAGAGCACTATTCCAACCTAAGCCTTTACAAGAGATAAGGATGCCTACAGGAGGTTTCGAGCAGGTTGAAGAGGTTGCAGCTGCGGCAGGTGTGAAAATAGTTGCACCTGGGTTGGAGGAGGCTATCCCAGGTGCACCGTTATATGCCGTCGAACCTGGTAGATCTATCGATGAATACGTGCAGCTCGTCACGGAGGAGGTAAAGGATCTACTAGTTAGGACTGATCGGATAGGCGTAGTCGTTAAGGCTGATACTCTAGGATCACTTGAAGCTTTGATATCAGAACTTAGACGTAATAATATACCAGTGAGGATAGCTGATATAGGTCCTGTAACTAGGAGAGATGTTATCGAAGCTGAGGCTAGTAGAGCTAGTGATCCGCTCTATGGAGTTGTGCTAGCCTTCAATGTTAGGATTCTACCTGAAGCTGAGGAGGAGGCTATGGGTTTAATCCCCATATTCTTCAATGACATCATATATCGCTTGATAGAAGATTACTTGAATTGGGCTTCATCTGAGAAGGATAGGTTATCTAAGCTTACGTTAAAGGATCTAGTTATGCCAGGTAAGGTGAGAGTATTGCAGGGTTATGTTTTCAGGAGAAGTAAACCAGCTATAGTAGGTGTAGAAGTGCTAGCTGGCAGGATAAGGGCTGGCGCTCCTCTTATGCGTAGTGATGGTAGATTATTAGGAAGGATAGAGCAGATACAAGATAGGGGGAAGCCCATACCTGAAGCTACTGTAGGTATGAAAGTTGCTATATCTATAGATAAACCTACGGTAGGTAGACATTTCGACGAAGGGGATATCCTATACGTATATCTAAGTGAGAGGGATGAGCTATTATTGTACGAGAAGCTAGGTGAAAATCTTACAGCTGAAGATAAGGAGCTTATAACCGAGATTACAAGAATTAGAAGGGGAAAAGTTTAAACATAGGCGTCGAGACTTAGATGGTTAGCCAGTTGAAGGGGAGGATTAATGCCTAACATCAAGCTTGTAGTATCAGATCCTGAAAATGGTACGGCTAAAACCGTAGAGGTAGATGAAGCAAAGGCTAGGCTACTCTACGGTTTAAAAATAGGGGATGTATTCGATGGAAGTATAATAGGTTTAAGTGGATACAGGCTTATGATAACGGGTGGATCAGATAGGGATGGATTCCCTATGAGACCAGATGTATATGGCCCAGGTAGGAAGAAGCTTCTACTAAGTGGAGGAGTGGGATTTAGACCTAGGAGAAGGGGGGAGAGGAGGAGGGTATATGTGAGAGGTAATACTATAAGCGCGGATATAGTGCAGGTTAACGTGAAGATTGTCGAGAAACCCTCACCCCAGCGTACATAGCACGTCTTACTATTAACGATTAGATGGGTTAAGGTATATCTTTACCCTTGATAATTCTAGATTGAAGATGATAGGTTATGCAGATAGATCCTCGATTAATACCTGAATGTAATATCGGTACTGCTGGACATGTAGATCATGGTAAGACAACACTAGTAGAAGCACTTACAGGTATATGGACTGCTAGGCATAGCGAAGAGCTTAGGAGAGGTATTACGATAAGATTAGGGTATGCTGATATGGTAATATATAGGTGCAGTAACTGTGATCCACCATACAGGTATACGAATAAGCCTATATGCGATCGATGCGACTCCAAAGTTGAGCCTGTGAGGACTGTAAGCTTCGTAGATGCTCCAGGACATGAAATACTTATGGCTACTATGCTAGCTGGTGCGGCCGTTATGGATGGGGCTCTTTTAGTGATAGCTGCAGATGAGAAATGTCCTCAGCCTCAAACTAGGGAGCATCTTATGGCTCTAAAAATAGTAGGCGTTGAGAATATAGTAGTCGTACAGAATAAGATAGATTTAGTGGATAGGAGTAGAGCTTTACAAAGCTATAAGGAGATAAGGGAGTTTCTAAATGAGTATGGTGTAAGAGATGCTCCTATAATACCTGTCTCAGCTCAGCATAAGGTTAACATAGGCTATCTTCTCGAAGCTATAGAGAATTATATACCTACACCTAAGAGGGATCCAAATAAACCTCCATTAATGCTAGTCGTAAGATCGTTCGATGTGAATAAACCTGGTACACCAGTACAGGAGCTTAAAGGTGGAGTGATAGGGGGATCTATAGTTCAAGGTAGACTCAGAGTGGGGGATGAGGTAGAGATTAGACCTGGAATTAGGATGCCGGATGGAAGCTATAGGAGTCTAATCACCGAGGTCGTAAGCTTGAGGTATGGATCCATAGAAGTAGATGAGGCTAGATGTGGAGGTTTAGTCGGTATTGCTACTAAACTCGATCCTTATCTAACTAAAGCTGATGGTATGGTTGGAAATATAGTAGGGTATCCTGATCATATGCCGCCAGTATGGAGCAACTTCACTATGGAGTATAGATTATTTGAGTATGTGGTAGGTTTAGTAGAGCCTACCCGTGTATCATCTATATCCAGGGGGGAGACTCTACTGCTTAACGTAGGTACATCGTTAACTGTGGGTGTAGTAGATGATGTGAAATCAGATGAACTACATATTAATTTAAGGAGGCCTGTATGTGCTCCTATAGGTCAAAGGATAGCTGTAAGTAGACGTATAGCTGATAGGTGGAGGCTTATCGGTTACGGAGTAATCAAAACGTAGAGAGGATATGCCCATTAAGGTTATACTAGATTCAAATTTCCTTCTACTTCCATTCCAGTTTGGTATAGATCCATTCGAAGCAGTAAAGGATTTACTCGATAGGAATGTAGAGTTTATAGTCTTACCTCAAATAGTCGAGGAAGTTAGACGTATAGCTGATGGGATGGGGGATAATTCTCGTGGAGCTAAGCTAGCTTTAAAGTTGATAGAGGAGAAGTGTACCATCATAGATTTAGATGAAGTAAGGGGATTAAATACTGATGAATCCATATTGAAAGCAGCTATTAAGCTGGAAGCAGTCGTAGCTACTAATGATAGAGAGCTTAGGAAGAAGCTTAGATCTAAAGGTATACCTACCATATTTCTTAGAGAATATTCGCATCTAGAAATAGATGGATACGTACGCTAGCAAGGAAAAATACTTATAGGATACTATTTGATTCTATCCCCGTAGCTTGTCGAGCAGATATAGTAGAGGTTATAAGGCTATAATTCTCCTAGGGTTTGTAAGCCTAATGGGTGATATAGTCTATGAAGGAGCTAGGGGGTTGATACCAAGCTTTCTAAAGTATCTAGGAGCATCCGCTTCTATAACTGGTTTAGCTGCAGGTTTAGGAGATTCTATAGGTTTAGGTCTAAGATTGATATCAGGTCTAATAGCCGATGTAACCGGTAGGTATTGGAGCCTAACTTTCGTAGGATATGGTTTGATAGCATCTATACCGTTATTATCGATAGCATGGAGTTGGCCTATAGCAGTAATACTAACTATAACTGAGAGAGTAGGTAAAGCTTTGAGAACGCCTAGTAGAGATACGATAATATCTATGGTATCTAAGGATGTAGGTGCGGGTAAAGCATTCGGTATGCATGAATTTCTCGATCAAGTGGGAGCCATATTAGGCCCCCTAATTGTATCCATCGTTATGTTCTACACTAGAGGTGTGTATGAGTATGCATTTATAGTTTTAGCAATACCATATACGGCTTTGATAGCTACGTTAACCTATGCATATAAGAATATAGGACCTATAGAATCTACCAGGAAGATTAAGTATGGGTCGTTTAAGCCTTCTAGTCTAAACATAAAATTCTGGTTATACTCTTCTGCAATTTTGGTTAACACCTTAGGACTCATCCCAGCTAGCCTAATACTCTATAAAGCGTCAAGCATATTTCTAGATGAATGGATTATACCTCTAATATACCTGGTTATACAAGCTGTAGATGCACCATCAGCTATCGTATCAGGCGTACTATATGATAAAATCGGTCTCAGAATACTATACCTACCGTTGATAACTTCTACTATACCTTCTATCCTAGTATTTATCGGGGCGGCTCACCCGATTATACTTGCATCGGTAATCTATGGAGTTATATATGGGATGCAAGAATCTGTCTATCGTGCAGTTATAGCTACGATAACATCAACAGAATATAGGGGGACTGGATACGGGATATTCAATACTCTATACGGAGCTGGATTTTTGATTTCAGGTTTAGTATACGGATTTATGCTAGATTACAGTATACCACTACTCATAGTAATAGCCTACACGGTATCTCTCCAAACAGTAGCATCGATACTACTCTCATATAGTATCAGTATTAGAAGCTAGTTCAAGCTAAATCCTCTCCATCCTCTATAAACTTCAACAGTAGCCTATATGCTTCTTCATCGCTTTCTATCTGAACTGGCGGATGCTTAAAGAAGTATGCAGATGCACTCTTTACGACACCTCTAAACCCTCTATCCATAGCAAGCTTAGCAACCCTTATAGCATCGACCAATATGCCCGCTATCATAGATTTATCATCGACTTTAAGTTTCACTTCGATTTCGATAGGAAAATCAGCGTAGCCCCTACCCTTAACATATATGTAGCATACCTTAGTATTACCAAGAAAAGGTATATAATCGCTAGGTCCTATTCTAACCCTACCTTCAGATTCAAGCCTATCCCCGTATGGCAGTATACTAGTTACCGCCTTAGTCTTACTTACACGTTTATCATATAGTCTATTCTCCGCAAGCATGTTCATAAAATCAGTGTTACCACCTATATTCAACTGATATGTCTCCTCCACTCTTACACCCCTCATATGGAGTAGATGAATGATTAAACGATGGAGTATAGTTGCCCCTACCTGGCCCTTGACATCGTCGCCTAGAAGCGGTATACCAGCTAGACTGAATTTCTCATTCCATATAGGATCACTAGCTATGAATACAGGTATAGCGTTCACAAAAGCTACACCAGCTTTAACGCATGCCTCTGCATAGAATAGGGATGCACACCTACTTCCGACTGGGAGAAGGTTAATCAATACCTCGGTATTAGTATCTTCCAGGATTCCTACTATGTCATCTAAAGATGGGTCACGCCCGCTAGTATATACATCGAAAATGTCGCGCATATGTTCAGCTACTCCATCAAGTATAGGCCCTCTACAAACCTTTACGGAAAGCTTAGGTACATCTACGAATCTAGGTGTAACATTAGGTTTCTCGAATATAGCTTCACTAAGATCTAACCCAATCTTACGCTTACTCACATCAAACGCTGATACAAATCTTATATCACTCACCTTATAGCCTCCGATAACCGGGAATATTATGCCTGGTATATGGGCTCCATAATCAATACGATTTCTATAATAGTATATGCTTTGCACTAAGAATGAAGCAGCATTACCCACTCCTGCTATACCTACCCTTATCTCACCCATAACCTAGCTCACAGTATAGTTAGTGATATTTAATTTCATATAAATATTTAATTGTAGTTAAATATCGATTATTAGCTAGTCTAGTGATTCACCGGAGAAGTGATGAAAGAGGTTAAGGTATCTATCATAGGCGCTGGTAGCTTAACCTTTACTCCATCATTAGTTAAGGCTTTAGCTAGTAGTAAGCTAGCTGATGAGTGTAAGCTAACCATAGCTTTAGTTGATATAAACAAGGATATATTAGATATCATGTTCAACGTTTCATCGAAGATTATCGAAGCTATGGGGAAAACCTCGAATATACGTGTAGAGGAGTATACGGATAGAAGGGGGGCTTTAGAGGGGGCTGATTTCGCTATAGTTACGATAGGTGTAGGTGGCGTTGAAGCTACTCATCTAGATGTAGAAATACCTAGGAGGTACGGTGTTGAACAGATGATAGGAGATACAGTTGGACCTGGAGGAATTATGAGGGGAATAAGACATGTACCAGTATTGATCGATATAGCTAACGATCTATCTGATCTATCTCCTAGTGCATATCTATTCAATTATTCAAATCCATTAACAGTTCTTACGAGAGCTGTTGCTAGAGAGTGTAAAGTGAGGGTTTATGGACTTTGTACAGGTATATTTGGTGTAGTGAACAGTATTGCACGCATATTTCGCGTAGAGCCTAAAGATATTAGGCTATATGTAGGTGGTATAAACCACTTCTATTGGATCCTAGATTTCACGGTTAAAGGTGAAGCAGGTTATCCTAAACTGGAGGAGATACTAAAGACGAATCCTGGTTTAGCTGAGGAGTATAAGCTGATATTCGATATATATAGGATTTATGGGCTGATAGCTGGGCCTGGTAGGCATGTAGCTGAATTTTTGCCTCATATATTCATGAAGCCTGAAGCTATAGCTAGATACGGCTTTAGAATGTTTCCAGATGGAACAATATACGATTATAAAGCTAGAAAACCGTATGAAGATCTTCTTAGATCTATCGCTTCAGGTATTAGGTCTATAGATGAGCTTATGAAGATTAGAGGGTTAGAGGAGGAGGGTATAGGAGTCGTTAAGATAATAGAGTCCATAGTTTTTGATGAACCTATATTTTATCCTGGTATAAATGTCGTTAACAATGGATGTGTAGGAGGACTACCATCATGGAGTATAGTAGAGGTTCCAGCATACATAGATTCAGCTGGTATTCATCCAGTATATGTAGGTACGTTACCTAAATCTATAATCGGATTAACCGTACCTAGGATTATTCAGTATGAATTAACTATAGATGCAGCGTTAACAGGTGATAAAAATCTAGCTGTACAAGCTATGGTTATAGATGGATACGTGGATGATATAGGGAAAGCAGAGAAAATACTTTCAGATCTTATAAAAGCTGAAGCACGATGGCTACCTGAATACTGGCTTAGATAGTAACAGCGGAAGCTTACACGTATATATCGACTTGGATATCCCTAGCTAGGTTAGCATACCTATTTCTCACAGTCACCTCTGTAACATTAGCAGCTTCAGCTATTTCCCTTTGAGTCTTCTTATATCCACTTATAATGGAAGCCATGTATAAAGCTGCTGCAGCTATACCTGTCGGGTTTTTTCCATTAGTTATCCTGAGGGATCTAGCAACCTCTACTATCCTATATGCTATAAGCTCAGCTGAAGCTGGAAGCTGTAGAGGTTTAGCTATATGTTTAACATAGCTGTGCGGTGGTATGGGTGTGACGGTTATGGTTAGATCCTTTATAAGTGAACGATAGCTTCTACCTATCTCCTTCTTATCCATCATAGATATCTTCGATAATTCATCTAAGGTCCTTGCATGCTTGCATAGGTGACATGCAAGGTATACGGCTGCCGCAGCCATACTCTTTATAGATCTACCCTTAACCTTATTATTCTCTAAAGCCTTACGATATACTACCGATGCTGTTTCTAGAACAGACTTAGGTAGGTTTAACGCAGAGACTATCTCCATTATCGTCCTAAGTGCTAGAGCTAGATTCCTATCCCTAGCGGTTGATAAGCGGCTACGATTCTGTAACCTCCTAAGATTCATGAACTGATTTATCTTACTTATAGGAAGACCACTCCTCGGTTTAATATCCACGATAGTCGATAATCCTTTATCATGTATAGCGTAGGTTATAGGTGCACCCACACGTGTCCGTCTCTCCCTCTGCTCATCATCGAATGCACGCCACTCAGGACCAGGATCCATAAGTTTATCATCGATAACAGAGCCACATACGCTACAAACTATCTCGGCTCTATCATAATCGTATATGAAGTTGCGTGAATTACAATGTGGGCATCTAATCTCTGAATTTTCATCTTTATCCGACATAAACTCTACCTACCCCCTAGATCTACGTGGAGCAGAATAATAGAGTACAACCCCACTTTCGAGCTGTGCCTGGGTAGATTCACACTTAACGAGAGCGAACGGAGAGAATGTAGGTCCAATTATATCCTTGACGACGCCTATCTTCTTAAGATTCCGATCGAATACGTAATCGCCAATCTTCGGTATATTTTCAAGTTTCACTACGATATTATGATTCCTAGATAGATGGAGGATAACACCTAGACGCTGCAAGGATGATACAGTATTTTAAGGATTCTAAACGTAAAGATAAACTTTCCTTAACTATTAGGGTAGACGGATTGATGGGTATACCTACATGTTGAATAATTCGATCCTATCTTATAGAGTAAAATCTGTTGGAGTAAACCTTATAATATCATATGAGAGGATGCTTAATTGAATTCTTGTTAGCTGATGCCCTAAAATTAGCTATAGAAACTCTAGAGATAGTCTGGTCTACGAAGACTAGTGTCAAATCGGCATTCTATAAAGCATCTGAGAAGCATGGCGTATCGGATATTAGAGCTTTACGTATGGCTTACAGGATAGCTTACGAATCTATCAAGAACTTAAACTTAGTAGATGCTATAGCCGAATTCATGCTGGGTAAAGAACGCTATAGTATGCTACCATCCATAGTTAAGAACATCCTTAGGGTAATAGTGTATGAGTTCAAGGTTAACCAAAATCCGTCTAGATATAGTTTAGCCGACTATACGTCGGCTTTTCGTTCAATATATAGCTGGAAGATCCTCCAACCTATAGAACCGTATCTGGGTCGGTTAACATCCTTAAGCTTTGATCAAGCAAAGTTTAGTGAGTTAGATAGAATAGCTTTAACGTATCGGCAGCCTAAGTGGATCGTAGAGTATTTGGAGAGAACCCTGGGTAGAAGTTTAGCTTTAGAAATTCTAGAAGGATTGCAGAGTGAACCAAAAATTTACATTAGGATAAATACATTTAAGATAGGTCTTAATGAATGTCTAAAGATGTTAGAGGATGAGGGGTTTAAGCTAAAGCCGGTTGATAAGATACCATATGTATACGTCCTAGAGGATTATGAGAAGCCTATACCATTATCTAAGGCTTATAGAGATGGATTAATACAGGTACAAGATCTTTCAAGCTGCTATTCTGTAGTCCTTCTCGATCCTAAACCGGGTGAACGTATACTCGATCTATGCGCAGCTCCTGGTATTAAGACAAGCTACCTGGTTCAGTTAGCCAGTGGAGAAGTAGATATAATATCTATAGATGTATCGATTAAGAGGATTCTTCTTATGAAAAGCTTGATGGAGAAATCTTCTATAGAGAATGCTGGTATAATCGTAGCTGATGGAAGGTATCTACCGTTAGCAAATATAGAGTTCGATGCAGTCTTACTCGATCCACCATGTTCAGGTACAGGTATACTGCACAGGGATCCATCCTTTAAATGGAGGTTAACCTATAAGGGTATCACCAAGTTTGCTAGCCTTCAGTATGAACTACTAGAATCTGCATCTAGATATGTGAAGAGTGGGGGGCGTATAGTATATTCTACGTGCAGCTTGACGTTAGAGGAGAATGAATTAGTAATAGAGAGGTTTCTTAGATTGAACCCGGAGTTCTATCTATCTAAACCTAAGCTTATGCTGGGATCTGATGGGCTTAGAGGTTTAAATTATGCTAGAAGGTTGTATCCTCATAGAGATTTATGTAATGGTTTCTTTGTAGCAGTTATAAGGAGGGTATAGCTATTGAGTATAGCTGAAGAGAAGGAGAGGATTAGGAGAACTATCTGGAGATTATTGGAGGAGAGGGGTATAGCTAGGTATCCTCTACCATGCTATGGTCGTATACCTAATTTTGAAGGAGCTGAACGGGCGGCGTGTAGGCTAACGTATACGGATGAGTGGAGGAGGAGCAGTACCATATTAGCTAATCCAGATTATGCTCAGAAGCCTGTGAGAGAGTACGCCTTGAAGCATGGTAAAACCATAGTTATGGCTACACCTAGGCTTAGAAGTGGCTTCATAATAATAGATCCATCAAGGGCTAGAGGAGTTGAAAACTACGCATCGACGATAAAAGGCGCTTTCAAACTAGGTTTAATAGTGGATAAACCTCCGAAGCCAGATCTCATAATAACAGGTTGTGTAGCAGTAGATAGAGAATTCAATAGATTAGGGAAGGGGGGTGGGTACGGGGATAGAGAGATAACACTAGCTAGATCTCTCTATGGATATATACCTGTAGCTACTACTATCCATGATCTACAGTTTGTGGAAAGGATACCTGTAGAAGAACACGATGTTAGTGTAGATATAGTAGCTACGCCGACGAGGTTAATGTATAGGGATGGATATATCGGAAAGGTCTAGAGATCCTTTATAAGTCAGTATGTTTGGGTTAGACTATACTCGTCATGAGTTTATGGGTTCAACCACTAGATCCAATAGGGTTTCTTCCCCTCTCATGCCTAGCCGCACTTACACCTATACTATCGCTTATAGTTATACTATGCATATTTAGAGCTCCAAGCTGGAGGGCTGTAATTCTATCATCGACTACATGTTTCGCTATCTCTCTCATAATATATAGAGCCCCTATATCCATAATTCTATCGAGTTACCTATACGGTTTATCCTTCGGTTTCTGGCCTATATCATGGATTGTAGTAAACGCTATATTTCTATACAATGTAGCTAGGGAGTGCGGATGTATAGATAGGCTTATAGAATGGATGAGAAATAGTCTACCGATAAATATGGGTCTTTATGCTATATTCATAGCATTTCTACTTGGAGGACTTATAGAAGGTGTTGATGGATACGGATTCCCTATAGCTATATCTACTACACTCTTAGTAAGCTTAGGGTTTAAACCTATAGAAGCTGTCTGTATATCACTTATAGCTAATACCGTAACCGTACCTTTCGCTAGTTTAGGTGTACCCGTAGAGACGTTGAGTACTGTATCGAATCTAGATTTAAAACCTATATGCATGTACTTATCACTATACCTTGCTCTAATATCCGTAGCGACGCCGATTCTGATAATTAACATCGCATCCAATCACGACGGGGATAGACGTATATATGAAGCTGGGTTGTTATCAGGGATAACGCTAGCTATATTCATATATATAGTAACGATATACATGGATCCGCGTCTTTCAGGTATACTAGCACCTATAGCATCTATACTAACAACTATACTCTATGTTAAAGTTAGATTCAGATGCAGGATTGGGTATGTAGGTTTGGATGGGTGGATGCCATGGATCATAGTATCTGTTGCTATGGGTTTCTCAAACTTTACAAGATTATATAGGCTATTCTCATTTAGTATCCCTGTACCGAGTATACATAGGTCTATCTATATACCGCTTTACGATAGCATAGTTTCTGCTGTATACGAGGTTCAACCTTTAGCTCATGGATCATTAATCTTTATTTCAGCTATAATCGTTGCCTGTATCTATAAGTTAAAGCCCTCAGATGTATTCAGGCTATACGTATATACTTGGAGGAGGATGATGCATGCTGTAGTAGCTATAATGGGTATTCTAGGTTTAGCCTTCCTCATGAATTATACAGGGCTATCTCTAACTTTAGGGTATACGTTATCCTATACAGGGTTATTCTACCCTCTTCTTTCAGGCTTTATAGGATGGATAGGTACGTTCGTAAGCGGATCTGAGACAGGATCTAACGCTCTATTTGGTAACTTACAGAGAATGGCTGCGGAAATATCCGGTATAACGCCATACATAACTACTAGCCTTAACGCAGCTGGAGGAGTACTGGGTAAGATGGTATCGTTACAGAGTATAGCTATAGGCTTATCTACTGTAGGATTGAAGGATGTTGAAGGCGTGATTATGCGTAAATTGATAGGCTATAGCCTAGTTCTAACTCTTATACTAGGTTTAACAACGTATATAATTATAGCCTTAGCTTAATCAAACCGAATATTTATAGGTTGACATAATGAGCCATATAAATGGTATGGGTATCCTCTCACTCTGTAGTATAATCGAAGCTAATGTAGGATATACGTTTCGATTTATAGGTATACCTACTATATGTAACGAATGCATGTATCGTAATGTATGCTTCGAGAAACTTAAACCAGGTAGATTGTATAGAGTGGTATCCGTAAGGAGTAATAGAAAGTTCCCATGCAAACTTCACGGTGAAGTAGTATTAGTAGAGCTAGAAGAAGTGCCTATAGAGACTGCAATACCTGCTAGACAAGCGATAAGAGATGCTATCATAACGTTTAGATTAGAGAAATGCTATGATAAAACGTGTCCTGCTTTCGATCTATGTCATGCAGAGGGATTAGAGGATAATGCTAAATACAGGGTCGTAGAAGTATACGGAGATAAGATTCCCTGTAGATTTTACGAATTTAAATCTAGAGTTGTACTAAAACCTATCTAGCTTGCAGATTCCCCCTCTCTACTCTCCGTCCTATACCTCTCTATGAATACGACCTCATCTATATTTCCAATATATCTTGCTACATCCATAGTAAACCCTCTCTTAGCTAGTTGAATACCTTCAGTAAGTCGTATATCACTCGGAAGCTCTACCTCGACCCTACGTTCAGTTACTCTGATGATAGTCTTACCCACATCTATACCTGGAAATCTACGCTTTAGAAGGGCTGCGATTTTCTCCTCAACAGTCTCCAACGCTTTCCTTAAGATGATCTTATATACTAGAGTCTTACCTGCAAGCGGATGGTTGAAATCTACCTGAACCCTCCCAGCTCCTACAGCTCTCACTATCCCTATACGTCCATCGACCTCCACCCTATCGCCGACTTTAGGTCTTGAATCTTTGGGAAACCTTCTCAAAGGTATCAAGCGAACCTTTGATGGATCCCTAGATCCAACACCCCTATCTGGAGGTACTTCTACAACTACGGGTTCATCCTGTTTAAGATTAGGTAATACTTCTTCAACACCTTTAAGAACCCAACCTTCCCCTACTATTATTAGTCTTGGCTCATAAACCTCACCTGCCCTATATATGCCTAGCTGCTTCGCCTCCTCCTCCATCGTGGTCTCTACAGGTTCACCAGTCTCCTTCACGGTAACGGTGTAATCGACTAGTATAAACGATCCCTTCTCGATAGGCATCGGTATACACCTCCTAACGTGTAGGAAGGGGATCTATCATTAACCCTATAAACTTTACCACTCTAGCTTATACTCGATCTAAGCCTCTCGCTTCTCTACATACAATCTTTTGAATAGAGATGAGACTATAGATGCGGCTATTTTAGGCTGTCTATCCCTAGTGAATATACCCTTCCTATTCAGTATAATCCTCATAGGATTCTGCGGTGCTCTGAAATCTGCGAAAACCCATATGTGAAGACCTACCACATAACTCCTAGTAGATAAACCTTCGATATACTTTCTGATAAATTCAGCTTGATATTCCTCAGACCACATTTGCGGCGGATCACTATGCACACCTATAAACGAATCCGCTCCAAACTCTGTTATAACTACCGGTTTACTCGGATATCTACTGTGAATCTCATCTAGCTCAGCTAGCATGGTATTGACCCCCATATCTATATCACCCCAATGAGAATACCATCCACGATAGAAGTTCAGTGATACGACGTCCACATGATCTAAAGCTAGATCTCTAATAGTTCTGTGAGATGCGAAAGTGACGGGTCTGGATGGATCTATCTCTTTGAAATATCTAGATAATTTGCCTATAAAATCAGCGACTTCAGGTATATCGCTTGGAGGCTCGTTCATGATACTATACATCACTACTGACGGCCTATTTTTATGCTCTCTAATCATCTCGGATACAAATTTCTTAACTTTAGCTAGATACTCATCACTACTGAATAACTTCACTACATCATTCCTACTAAGTATACGGTCGATAGCAGAGTAGCAGAGAGGGGGCTCCAATATGACTAGGAAGCCGAATTCATCAGCCATATCGAGGTGATCACTAGAATATGGGTAATGCGAAGTTCTGAAGGAGTTTGCACCCATCCTCTTCATAAGATAGAAATCTCTCACTAGAACAGGCCCAGGTAGATTTTTACCGAATACTGGGAAATCCTCATGTCTGCCAAAGCCTTTTAGAAATATAGGTTTATCATTGATGTATATCCTACCATCTTTAACATAGATACTTCTGAAACCTATACGTTCGTATACTGAATCTTCGATACCTCTACTAGAATGTATTTCCACTATTAGCGTATATAGGTTAGGTTCATCTGGACTCCAAAGCTTGATGTTACTGAGGCTTTTCTCGTAGATAAATCTACCGCTACCTAAACCAGCTACCTTATCCTCACATACTATCGTAGATAGATCCTTGCTAGCTAATATGATTTTTAGATCTATGGATCTATCTGAGACGATATCTATCGAAGCTTTTAAATACCCATCGCTATCAGCGGATACTGTTATATCATCGATATAACATCTATTAGTAAACTCCAGGTATACAGGTCTATGTATACCTCCATAATGGAAGAAATCAAAAGCGGATACATTAAGACTCAGAGATGGGGGTAGATTTTGAATCGACGGTGAATTATCAATCCTAACGACTACCCTATTAAAGCCCTCCAGCTTTAGTTCACCTACCATATACTTAAACATAGTAAAGGATCCTTCATGCTCGCCTAATAGGGATCCATTCATCCAAACTTTGGTTCTATAACCAGCTCCCTCGAATATTATCCAAGGTATCTTCCCATCAAACTCTCTACCTATGTAGAAATCCTTCTGATACCATGCTAAACCAGTAAACTGATCCCAATCTGGATTCTGCTCATTCCAAGATGATGGGACATATATTAGATCAGGAGAATCGAATCCATTAAACCACCCGCTTTCATCACCTATACGATCTTTATCTATCCTAAACTTCCAAAACCCGTTTAGGGGGATTCTTGGTCTAAACCAGGATTTCACCCCTATACACCGAGGCTTCTTAATGATTATTCATCCCTTAAATCTTTCTCATAGATGTGGAATCCGCTATTTCAGTAGCATCGAATAGTTGCTGGTATAATCTTATCGTATTATATCGAAGGATGTATACTCCCCTCTGTACGGCTCCCAATAGATCTCTATTCGAGATACTATAGCTCCAGGTGGCCCTCTCCTACACCATTCCACCATCATCTTAACCTTATCTTCTTCACCTTCTATGATAGCTTCGACTCTACCATCAGGTAGGTTTCTAATCCATCCCTTAACGCCGAGTTTTAAAGCCTCCCTCCTAGCATTAGCTCTGAAGAAGACTCCTTGAACCCTACCAGATACGAATACATGTGCTCTAACATATCTAGACATAGTCTATACCACTCTATGTGTAGAGTTTTAGGATCATATCTTTAAGGCTTACTAGGGTTTTAGCGGCTTTAGAATCTGGCGCATAATCTAGTAGTGGTACGCCAATCTTCTCGGATTCAGGGATAGATCTATCGAAGGGTATGACTGCCATAAACTTTGATCCTAGATGATGCTCTAGGTAGTAGGTATCGGAATCCTCAGTAGCCTTATTCAAGATATGATATACCTTCTTCAACCCTAGATCCGAGGCTAGTTTAGCTATCATTCTACATGTATCTATAGATTGAAGTGTAGGTTCAGCTATCGAAAGTAGTATATCGACAGCTTCTATAGTACCGCGACCCAGAGGCTCTAAGCCTGCCTCTAGATCGATTACTACTACTTCATCCCTAGATAGAAGTATATATGATAGGAGAGCTCTGAGTAGAGCATTAGCAGGGCACATGCATCCTGATCCACCATACCTTATGGTTCCAAGTCTAACTAATGTAACCTTATCCCTCCCCTCTACACCATACCTCTCTATTATATCATCGATTTTAGGTGTTAGTAGAAGGAGCCCTAAGCCTATATTGGTTCTATCTATAAGACTAGAGTTTTCTAGTATAGGTCTCGTATTCTCGATTAGTTTAGAATCTACTCCAAGCTGTCTATGCAGGTTCATAGCTGGATCAGCATCTATAGCTAAGACCCTGTATCCATCTCTAGCTAACAGTCTAGCTAGAGACCCTGCTATCAGAGTTTTACCTACACCACCCTTACCTGCTACAGCTATCTTTAATCCCTTAGCACCTATAACCCCTCATACACCTCCTATAAATCACTTCCTGAAAGTTAGATTTTAGTATATTAATTAACGATCTCTTATGATTAAGGATACGTTATGTGTAGCAACATACTGATAGTAGGTTTAGGTGAGGTTGGTCGAGCTCTATACAATATGATAACTAAGTCTAATACTAATTTCAACGTATACGGCTACGATACGGATAAGAGTAAGAGTATAGATAGAATCGAAGATATACCTACACCTATAGACTATCTACATATAGCCTTCCCGTATACTGAGAGACAATCGTTTATAGAATCTGTATCGGTTTACGCTAATAGGCTTAAGCCTAGACTCTTAATAATACATTCGACTGTTGCACCTGGGACTACGAGGCTACTTCAGAGTAAGCTAGATACTCTAGTAGCATACTCACCTGTTAGAGGTAGGCATCCACATCTAGAGGAGCATCTAAAATTCTGGGTTAAATGGATTTCAGCAGTTAAACCCGAAGCTTTAGATGAGGGTGTGAAGCACCTTGAAGATTTAGGCTTTAGGGTTAGATGCTGCGAGAGACCCGAGACGTTAGAGCTAGCTAAACTATTCGAGACTATATACAGAGCAGCTTTAATAGCTTTATGGCAAGAGATGCATAGGATAGCCGTGAAGCTTGGAGGCGATGTAACTGGTATAGCTGAATTCATAGCTGAAGTACACGAAGTTCTGGGGGATAGACCAGTATACTATCCAGATTTCATAGGTGGACATTGCCTGATACCTAATACCATGATACTTTTAGAATCTGTTGATTCACCTATGCTTAGATTCATACTCGAATCTAATAGACTTAGAAAGACTGAGCTTAGGGATCCCAGGATAGTTGAAGAGATAGATTCTGTGAAACGTATATGGAGTAGACTTAGGAATGCATGGTACTATGAAGGGTATGATAAGAAGATATTGCCTTCAGGTTAGAGGGTGCTAGCTATTGGAGGAAAGAGAAGGTAAACCTAGAATTAGACTTAGATATGCTAGCCTACTCCTCTTCGTATCTAGGGTATATAGTCTAGTAGTAGGACTACTATTTACCATAATAGCTACTAGGAGACTTACAGTCGAAGAATTCGGTTTATGGAACTATATATCAGTAGTCGCAGGATATTGGCTACTTCCACTTAGTTTCATCGGATACTGGGTTACACGATTTACCGCTAGAGGCGAGCGTACAGGGTTTACATCTATACTGATGAGCCTAATTCTATCAATATCTATACCCATATTATTCATGGCATCTTCTCCTCTAATCTTTAGACAGGTAGATATAGGATACTTGCTATTAATCCTAATATCTGTGAAACTGGTAGTTGTCAGTTTATCTTCACCGTTTAATTGGATTGCTTCAGGTTTGAAACCTGATATACTAGCGTTTGCATACGTGGTTTTCGATTCGTTCAAACTTCTCTCTGCATACATACTCGTAGCTATAATGAGATTAGGGTTAGCGGGTGTGATACTAGCTGTATCTATAGGTTATGTATCTAAGGCTATACTACTATACGTATCACTTAGATGGTTTATAACTGGATCTATAAATACCAGGATGGTTAAACGTATACTCAAAGGTATATGGATACCTATCTACGGATCTATACCATCTATCATATCATCTCTAGATGCTATAATAATAGTCGGTATGACTGGAGTAACTGATAGCTTAGCTTTCGTGTCAGCTGTAAGAACCGTAGGTTCACCTATATCTCTAAGCTTAGCTATATCTACAGCTCTCTATCCTAAACTTCTAGCTGAGGGGCGGTTAGGGGATGTAGAGGAGGCTATGAGGCTTGTGTATATGCTATCGATCCCCTCATCTCTGGGTATAATACTATTAGCACCACATATACTTTCCATTCTCAGATCTGAGTATGCTATAGCATCCGCACCATTAGCGATATACGCTATACTACAGTTAATCTCTATAGCGTCAAATATAGCTGTAACAACTGCTTCGGGTTTAGAGAAAGTTGATCTCGATGAGTATGCAGGATTTAAAGATTATGCTAGAAGTAGGTTATTCAAAATCGCGAATATGCATATGATATCATCATTAATGTATGTAGGAGTACTAACTTGTCTTCTATACTATCAGAGAAATCTACCAGTATCTAAAGTTAACCCGTTACTCTCTACAACCTGGATATGGATAATATCTGTTACGGTATCGGCAGTATTCACGGTGGTTTATGCGTATAGAAGGCTTCTCAAAGGTATTGGGCGGATTAAAGCTCCATGGCCTTCTATAATTAAGTATATCTTAGCTTCTATATCTATGACTATACCAGTATACGCACTCCAACCTAGAGTATTCTATTTAGAAATAATGCCACTACTAATAGGGATTACCCCAGCTATACTATCCGGTATAGCCGTATATTTCGCTATACTATACCTTATAGATCCATGGTTTAGGGGGTTGATATCCAAGCTTATATCTACGATTAGTAGGAGGACTGGGGGTTCGTAACTGTATGCGTCAGACGGTTGATCCATCTTCATAGATCAGCTAAGGCTGAACTCATCATCCGCATCGATAAACCTGTTCACCGACAGCTATAAGTTTATCGAAGCCTTATCACATAGTGGTATAAGTCTCTCTAATACTATCCAACTATACTCCTACATAGCTTGATAATATCTGTTAATCGACCGATATTATGCATGTTTCTAGAGATTGCTAGATAGCTATAAGTATAAGGGGTTAAGTATATTCTCTAGCCAGATTTTGAAGCGGGGTGTCTTGATGTGTTTGGAGGAGCGTTTCTATATCGTAGATGAGGATGATAATGTTTTAGGCTGGGCTTATAGGAGTGAATGTCATAGGAAGAGACTGATTCATAGATCTGTCTATGTGATAGTATTGAATGATAGGGGTGAAATCTTCATACAGAGGCGTTCTATGAGTAAGGATCTCTATCCTGGACTCTACGCTTGCTCTGTATCAGGGCATGTGAAGTATGGTGAAAGTTATGAAGAAGCAGCTAGGAGAGAGCTTATGGAGGAGCTTGGTATAGATACTGAGGTAGAGTTTATCGGGAAATTTAAATCATTCTCTAGAATAGAATGTGAAATATCAGCGCTCTATCTATGCCGTTATAACGGTCCTATCAAGATAAATAGTGAAGAAATCTCTGGTGGAAAATTCGTAGGTATAGATGATGTTAAGAGGATGGTAGAATATGAAGGGGAGAAAATCGCATATGGATCGATCCTAGCTTTAAGGGAATTCATAAGGTATATCGAGAGAAACTATACGCTACCATAGTAATATCGGTGGCATGGCTTCTATATACCATTAGACTATCTTTAGGTATAGTTAGGTATAGGTAGTATTATGGGTGTTATACAAGTTATCTCGATATAGTAGACTTTAAGATAGACGAAGATTCTGCTATCCTTAGGTGGAGTTTGATATGTTTGAAGTTAGAGATGTAGGGTTAGCAGATCAGGGTAGGCTTCAGATAGAGTGGGCTGAATCTCGTATGCCAGTATTGATGATGTTGAGGAGGAGGTTCTCTGAGGAGAAGCCTTTGAAAGGGGTGGTAGTGGGTGCATGCCTACATGTTACTAAGGAGACTGCCGTACTAGTTAGGACTTTGAAGATTGGTGGAGCTGAAGTAGCTCTATGCTCATCTAATCCTCTCAGCTGCCAGGATGATGTAGCTGCAGCTCTAGCTTTGGATGGTATACATGTATATGCATGGAGAGGGCAGAGTGTAGATGAGTACTATAGGTCTATAGAGAATGTGTTGAATCATAGCCCCAATATATTACTCGATGATGGAGCAGATTTGATAGTTACACTACATAGGAGGTATTCCAAACTTATAGACGCCTGTATGGGTGGAAACGAAGAGACTACGACTGGTGTCTATAGGCTTAAATCTATGGAGAGAAAGGGGGAGCTTAAGATCCCTATTATAGCTGTTAATAACGCTGAAACTAAATGGGATTTCGATAACGTCTATGGTACAGGTCAGAGTACATTGGATGGTATATTGAGGGCTACTAATATATTGCTAGCTGGTAAGAATGTCGTAGTAGCTGGTTATGGACATTGCGGTAGGGGTATTGCATGGAGGGCTAGGGGTATGGGTGCTCATGTCATAGTGACAGAGGTCGATCCGATAAAGGCTTTGAAGGCTGTTATGGATGGGTTTAGGGTTATGCCTATGATTGAAGCAGCTCGTATAGGCGATATATTCATAACCGCTACGGGTAATAGGGATGTGGTGAGAGCCGAGCATATCGATGTTATGAGGGATGGAGCTATACTATGTAATGCTGGACATTTCGATGTAGAAGTCTCTGTTAGGGATCTGGAGATTATGTCTATATCTAAGCGTAGAGTTAGACCGTATGTCGATGAATATAGGCTTAGGGATGGGAGGAGGATATACCTGTTAGCTGAGGGTAGACTTGTAAACCTTGTAGCTGCTGAGGGTCATCCGAGTGAGGTTATGGATATGTCCTTCTCGAATCAAGCTCTATGCGTAGAGTATCTCATCGAGAATAGGGGTAAACTTAAACCTGGTGTATACGATGTACCTATAGAGATCGATAGGACTGTAGCTAGTCTTAAACTCGAGACTCTAGGTGTTAGGATAGATAGGCTTACTGAGGAGCAGATAGAGTATCTATCGAGCTTCGAGTATGGTACATAGCTATGAAGCTATCAGATCTAGGTGAGAGAAAGCTTATAGAGATAGCATCATCAATCCTAGAACAGGATCCGGATGAGATCCTAGGGCTAGGCGTAGATGATGCTGCTGCTAAACCTATATGTGAGGATCTATATCTCGTTATGCATACGGATGTCGTAGTCGAATCTACAGATAGACTTCCAGGTCAGAGCTATAGGGATCTAGCTTGGAAAGCTGTTACTGCTAATATATCGGATATAGCAGCTAAAGGTGCTAAACCATATGCACTACTATCAGCTATAGGTATACCTGGAATTTATAGTCTAGAAGTTTTCGAGGAATTGATGGCCGGGTTGAGGGATTCATCATCTACCTATGGATGCTATATCGTAGGTGGTGATCTAAGTTCATCTAGAGAGTTATTCATAGCTTTAGCAATCCTAGGTTTAACTCATAGGGATAGGATTATGGGTAGGAGAGGTGCTAAACCTGGTGATCTAGTATGTATTACAGGTGAGATCGGATATACATCGCTAGCATACAGAGTATTATTCGATGAATGGTGTATAGACAGCGATTTGAGACGGATAGTTCTAGATAGGGCTTATAGACCTATAGCTCGCTTGAAGGAGGGGTTAGCTCTAGCATCTACTGGTGTAGTATCAAGCTGTATGGATATAAGTGATGGCCTAGCTATATCGTTGAATACTCTCTCAGAGGTTAATAATGTATCGATTATAATCGATCATATACCTATACCTAGAGAAGTATTAGAAGCTGTAGGAAGATATAGCGTGGATCCTATAGATCTAGTATTATATGGTGGAGGAGAGGAGTATGAGCTACTATTCACTGTTAAACCTGATGGGTTGAAGCTTGTAGAAGATAAATTATCCAGTCTTAAATCTAGTTTTACAGTTATAGGTCGTGTATCTGAGGGGGCTGGTGTATACTTTACTTCTGGAAGAAGGGTTGAAGCTAGAGGTTGGCAACACTTCCTAGATTGGGGTTCTAAACCTACTTCCTAGGTACCCTCAATTCTAGTATATTCCTGTAGCATGTTATCGTAGCTCTACTAGGATCGACAGATACGGGTAAATCTATACGTATATGGTACTTCTTGAATCTACCACTCCTATGCATAACTCTCAGATAGCTAAAATCTAGTGTATGCTGAAGGTTAGCTTCTATCTCTACAGTATTCTCATCTATGAATCTTACGTGGGTAGATTCACTATCAGCACATGGTATATCTACCGTTATAACAACCTCTCTAGGTTCTACATGTACGTTAGCTAGAGGTTCTATAGCCTCTGAGGATGGATGCCATAGATTCCTCTCCTCAACATCGTATACGTAACCCTCTAGGATCTCCTCTAACCTATCGATATACTCCTCCAGTATATCTGATAGCCTTCTACGCCTAATCATACGCTATCCCCCCTATACATGTAGTGGAGGTATATCGTATTCTTGACTCTTCCTCATCTTAACAAGCTCAGCTTCAGTTCTCTTCATAAGATCTCTAGCTGCTAGCCTTATCTCTTCACCCTTCTCTCTAAGCTCTACTATATCTATATCTAAGCCTATAAGTTTACCAAGCTCCTCTAAGACTGATGCAGCTGCATCTGGATCTGGATAGTTGAAGAAGCTTTGAGCTAGGAGGCCTATAGCTGTTAAACCGTAGAGGGGTGCAAGTCTCATCATCAATGCATACGGTCCGACTAGATACCCCCTATCCAGTATCTCTACACCTCTAGCTTTAAGATTCTCTACGACTTCCCTACTAGATGCTGTAGCATATACCTTAGGCTTCTCAAGCTTATACCTTTCTTCAACGGGTATACCACCTAGGGTTACTAGAAGCTTAGCCCTCTTCTTAGAAGCCCACTCTACTATAGCTCTAGATATCTTAGGTATAGCTGAAGCAGGGATAGCGGTCTCGGATACAAATACTACAAGATTACCTGAACGTAATATTCTAAACGGGGGTTTAGGTATACCTCCATACAATACTACGATAGGTGGTAGTAGATCTGATTCTACGAAGCCTACCTCCTCCATATCAGTTTTAGAAGCTAGATGGAATACAGCTATCAAACCTACTAAACCTACATCTGGTAGCCCTGCTATAACTATAGGCTCCTCACCTACATCCTTAACCTCTACTATAGAAACCTCCCCATCTGGCATAATATTCACAATTAGATTTTTACGATATAGCTTTATATCAATGTTACATCCCGATAACCTATAGCGAATAGTATTTATAAACCAGGATACACTTTATCCAAACCGGTTTTGAAAGTTAAGATTATAGCTCTAGGAAGTATATCATCTTCAGATGATGCTCTAGCTCTAAAAGCTTTAGAGAAGCTTAGATCGTTAAACCTACCATCAGAAGTAGAGTTGATAGAAGCTGATAGAAACCCCTGTAAGCTAGTGAGCGAAGTAGAAGGATGTGATAAACTCGTAGTAATCGATGCTATAAGGATCGGGGCGCCACCTGGAACTATACATAGAATCAAACCAGATTCTATAAAGCCATCTAGATCGATAACGCTCCATAGAATGGATACGGCTACGATAGTAAAGCTAGCGTTAACCTTAGCATCAGAGAAGCCTAAAGATATAGTTATCATAGGTTTAGAACCATATACGGTAGATCCGGGATTAAGACTATCATCAAAGATAGAGGAGGAGATAGATAAGCTAGTAGAAGAGGTTTTAAAGGAGATATCGAAGGAAAACACTTAAACCTAGGCTATCTAAAGATAAAACTAGAGATAGCGGGGGTAGCCAAGCTAGGTCTAAGGCGCGGGACTGAGGCTCCCGTGGGGTAGCCCTTCGTGGGTTCAAATCCCACCCCCCGCACCATTATATATACGTAATCCCTGATAATCTTACTAAGTCTAGGCTTACAGTATCATTATCAAGAAATCTCTGTAGGATCTAGAGGTGGGTAAACTCGTATCCTCATATCTTTGAACATTGTATGGAGAATTCTACTGATCTATTCAGCTTATATATTTTCGCTAAATATCGAGTATATAACTAGAGATTTCTAGCTTGATAATACCATAGGTGAAATTATTACTCAAACTTTGTACTTTGCTCAACACACTCCCTATGGCGTAATATGAAATCTTCGATGATATGTTTTAAACGATTTTTAGAAGTGAAGCCTACTATAGAGCCTAGATATCTACCATTACAGTAGAATGCTATGGTAGGCGTACCCATAACCCCGTTTCTTACTGCTACATCCCTATTTCTACGATTCTTAAGAACGTTAAATCTTACAAATTTAACTCTACCCCTATACTCCTCAGCGATTTCTTCGAAAATAGGATTCAGCATGATACACCATGGACAATTCTCATGCCAGAAATCTACGATCGTCAATACGCTAGATTGCAGAACCTCCTTCTCCCAATCCTCAGCATCTACATCTAATACGCTCGACATAACCTTTACAACCTATGATTGGAAAGATCGTAATTTAAGTTTTTAGAATAGGGAGGTGGAGGGTTTAAACTATAGAGTATACGGAACCCTAAATTCTCTAGTATCTTCTGAGAGCTTATATTGTATAGCTAGCTCTTTTTCACTTCACTAATCTTCTCTATTATACAGTTTACACTTCTAGTTATCTCCTCATTATACTCTACTAGTTTAGGTAGGAGTTCTGATACTATTCTAGCCATACCACTCCTTACATCCTCTAATACCGATTCAAGTTTCTCCCTATATCTTCTCTCCCGCTCCAACTCTGTTTTTAGCTTAGATAGATCATCGGAGGATACTATCTGTGGTATTGTTAAACCCTCTCTAGCTATCCTCTCATACGTCTCTCTAACTATCTCGCCAGCTTTAGTCCTACCTTGAAGATGACTTCTTATAGTTGCCTCAGTTCTTCCAAGCTCTTCCGCTATCTGGGATATAGTCATCTTAGCCCTCTCCCTAGCTAAAGCTGCAGCAGCTACTGCTAAACTATCAACCCATGTTAACCTCTCCTCAGGATTCCTAAGCCTCTCTAAGACATCTGGTCTAAGTATACTCCCTATTAGTAGAGCAGATTCAAGTTTATGTATCTGCTCCCTACCCAGAGGTGAGAGGGGGACTTCGCTCATAGCCTACTCCCTCCTATATACTGTTATAACCTCCTTAGGTTTAATAATTATCCCCCTATCTGTTATATCGAATGGATGTCTCCTCATAGAGTGGGATGTCCCACGCATCTTCCATACTATAATACTACGTTTAAGCTCCCCACCAACCTCATCCAGATCTAATCTAACTATGCCATCAGCTGCATGTTCTACACCAGGCCCTCCAAATCCACGTTCGGTTACGCTAACCTGAGATATTAGTATAGATGTGCATCCTAGACCTGATAGAACCTTCTTAAGCTGTAGGACTACACTCCTAGCTAGCATAGGTTTAGTTATGTATAGCGTAGTAACAGAATCTATCACAACCCTCTCAGCTTCAACCTCCTTAACAGCTGCTCTAATCGTATCTATAAGCATCTGGAAATCATCAGGAGCTTTAACTACATACTTCTCTCTTCTAGCAGCTTCACCTATACCAGCTGTGAAAGCATCTACTAGAGCGAATCTACCCTTCTCCTCGTATGGAGCTACATCCCACCCGAACTGCGCCATAGAAAGCCTAACTTGAACAGGATGCTCTTCTAAAGCTACGAAAACGCCGGGCTGCCCCCTAACCAACCCATTATATAGGTATTGGTATCCGAAGATAGATTTACCAGTACCAGGTCCACCAGATAGCAATACTACATTACGTCTAGGTATACCTCCGTTAAGTATTTCATCAAAACCAGGTATCCCTGTAAAAACTCTTTCTATAGCCATAAATATACACCTATTAGCTAAGCTTCTCCATACAGCTAGATATAGTTATACTATTTCAATATATAAACTTTACTATGTAATCTAATAGCTAACATAACTTTAAACAATATAGAATGATGAATAGAATATAGATATCTAGAATTAGTTTATAATAATGTTTAGTAAAAATATGATAAAGATATTAAGATCAACATACATCTATAATATTTATAGCAATCAAGATAATCTACACATCATCTAAGCTAAACATGAAATCTGAATTATAGTATAAACCCTTTATAAACTCATCATAAATAGTCCAGGTAGTTAGCAAGTTAACTATTAAATATATTAAGAGCATAATCTATCTAGTCTATGATCATAGATATCCATACACATCTTGGAGACGTTAGATCCTGGTATAAAGATTTGAAGGGTGCTATAGGCTTCGGCGAGTATAAGGTTAAGCTTCTGATAAACCATAAATACTCTCTAAGATTATACAAGTTATGCGAGGAGTATGGTATACCTATCGATAATCAGCATAACTATGGGATAGAATCAGTATTTATAGATATAGCTTCTAAGTATAGCGTGACGGTATTCATGATGCATGGACCTGGATGGTGGAGGCATATATCGAGCAAGCCGGGATGCGAAGCCTATCCTAGGGGTATGGTGAAGCCTGGAGGATTAATCGAAAGGATACTAGATAAATTCGATAACGTTTACGCAGATATATCTACTACATCAGGATAATAACGCTCTTAGTATGGATAGAAGCTATGCTAAACTATTCCTAGAAAAGTATTGTTCGAAAATAGATAAGTATAGAAATGCTAGTGGTAGCCAACTATACTTTCTGCCGTCTATCACAAATATCTATTTTGAAACTATCCATCAGACAGAGCTGTAAGTATGAAACTTTTATCCTTCATATCGATAAACACTATGCTATCCTTTCCAAAACGACTAGGATACCATGCTTCAATCGATCTAACTAGAGCATCTAATCTACCATACCCTAGGTATATCGACTTTCCAGTCTCATGCATACCCTTCTACACATCTATGGAGAAGGCATGGATTGAGTCTATGGATATTTGATAGAGGAGGTGGATATGCTAGTGGATGATACGATATTCATCTCGAATTTCAGATCAAATCTTCTCCACCCTTTCGCAGCTCCATCTCATAGTTAACCTTTAGAGAACCCCACTTGGTGGGGTTCTATGATCACCTTATGGAGCGGCTAAACTCATTGATCCTCCTGTAGATAGTATTTCTTAAAATTAATTTAATAATGAAAAAATAAGGAGATAGGATTAATGAAACGTTGTTATGACCTTCTTCTTAACGCTAGTATAAGCCCTGCAGCTAAGATCACTATGACCACTGCCTCCGCAGCTACAGTCATAGTTAGCGTCGAAAACTGTCCGGCTAGAGCTGATACTTCTCTCGATAGGGCGTCCACCCTATCTGATATAGCCGTTAACCCTTTAAGCGCTTCGACCGCTGATCTAAGCTGGGCTACACTATCTTTAAGGCTCGTTACATCTGCTTTTATAGCTGTTACGGTTTCACCTATCTCCACTAATCCTGCGAGGGCTGGAGGCTCGTAGCTAGCTACACCAGCTGCTACCAGCCTCTCAGCATCCGGGGTAGGTATAGTTATGTATGCGCCTCTCTTATACGGTCCGTAGCTTCTCCCATCAGCACCTAGGAATGATCCTATATCCTCTGTAACCCATACACTCGTATAAGTTACGGCTACAGGTGTAGGTGCTCCAGGTCTAGGCAGGGCATCCCTGTATGGAACCCTACCAGTCGGGTAGAGCCTTAACACTACGAACATCTGCTGAGCCCACCAGTTCACAGGATCCATATAATAGTTCTCAGGGTAGCTAGGCCAACCCTCCCAGACGTAGGTATCCTGTAGGGTCCAGAATGGCGTCGGGAAGAAGCCTGCCCAAGGTTTAACCTCAGCCCATATCAGTAGAGCCTTCCTACCAAGCTCGATCAGCTTCTCAATCTCCCATGGAGGCGTAGCCTCCATCTCATCTATTATAGCGTCTAGCTCAGCCTTCTTCGGGAACTGGTATGCAGCCCAGTAAGTGCCTGGAGATACTGGTGTGAAGTATTTACTATGCCACCATTGGATATGCGGAACTAGATCCCTTAAAAGCGAGCAGCCCGGCCAGAAGGTCCCAACCTCGTATTCGCCTTTAGTACCTCTAGCCGAAAATACACCAGACTCGCACGGCTCTACGACTACTTCTATACCAAACTTCCTCCATTCGTCGGCTACTAGGAATCCTATCCTCTGAGATTCCATCTCGAAGCCTGAGGTAGTCGTTATGTGTATAACCCACGGCTCACCGGTGGGTAGCCTCCACTTTCCATCAGCCCCCTTGGTGAAACCAACTTTTTTAAGGAGACTCTCTGAATAAGCAGGGTCGTACCTCCACCATAACGTCTCTGGGTCCATACCTAGCTTGATAAGCTCATCTTTGAGTGGCTGGTAGTAGTCTTTATCTGCATGTATATACCTGACTATCGGTAGTACGGATGTTGTCGGTAGGGATCCATCTGGCCCTTTGAACGCCTCGTAGATCTTCTTGAAGTTTATAGCGTGGACTAAAGCTGTCCTGACCTCTGTTATATTATATGGATATGTGTTAAGCTGGAATGCTATACCTTTAACGCATGCATCGAAAGGCCATGCTAGAGGCCATTCACGCCTCCACCCTATTACGTACGGATTATTCCTTATAACCATATCCACGGCTTCAGGTAACAGTGTCCTCAGACAGTCGAGCTCATGTCTTATCATAGCCATAGCCTTCTTCTCATCCGGTCCATGGTGGATTACGAGAACCCACTTAGGCGATGGCTTATAGCCGAATAGCTTTGTAGCCCACCAATTCTCCTCCCTCTCGTAGAGTAGCCAGTTGCCAGCTGGATCTACACTGACAAGGTTGTACGGCCCTATACTGAGGGGTGGGTAGAACTTGAACTTGACAGGATCCTGCTTCTCCCATACATGCTTAGGACATATCCACCAACCAGTACCGTATATTATCACTGTGAAAGCGTAGTGGAATCTCGGGTAGGGCTTCTTCAGCTTTATGAGAACAGTATAGTCGTCTTCTGCTATCGCATCTTCTATCCACGTTACCGCGAAAGCATTCGTAGCCCACTCCTTAGTAGCTAAAGCCGTCTTTATCGTATAGACCACGTCGTGCGCCGTGAACGGGGTTCCATCATTCCAGTAGGCTCCCTTCCTAAGATAGAATCTCACCGATTTGAAGTCCGCCGAGTATTCGTAGCCTGTTGCAAGCCAGTTTATCCATTCTGCGTTCGTCGTGTTAACGTACCATAGGTAGGCACCGACAAGCTGCTGGAAGTATTTACCTCCGGTAGAGGGTACACCCGGTATCTTGAAGTTGAAGTTTTCTATATCTATGTATGTACCCCAATGGTTCTCGGCTACAAGCACATCTCCACGGGGGACGCCCGGTGGTAGGGGTAGCTGTGCGTTGACGAGGATAGCTGGAGCGAACATGAACGCTGAAACCAGTACTATAGAGAAGGCTAGAACGTAGGCTAAACTCATATAGGTTAACGATCTCTTCATAGTCTTCCCACTTGTAGGGTTAGGCAGGTAAAGCTTATATATTTTTTGGTTTACGGTTAATAGTGATGCCGAATAGGGAAAAACCTAGTATGGTTAAAGGATTGAAGCAGCTGCTAAAATATATCGCTACTAGGACTGCAGCATACCTAGCTACGATCTTTACAGGAGTGACCTTGACGTATATCGTGGTTAAGGCTATGCCTGTGGATGCTGTTGAGAATATACTCTTCAATATAATTAGCGTGACAGCGGTATACGATCCTGCATCTATAGAGCTTCTACGTAGGAATCTCTACGAGATACTCGGTATGGGAGGCTCACCTGTGGAGAGCTATCTCATATTCATCAGGCGGGTATTCACTTTCGATTTCGGGCCGTCGATTATAGCTTATCCTACACCTGCAAGCGAGATAGTTTTCAACAGGCTTCCATGGACTGTAGGCTTACTTCTAACCTCTACACTTACAGTATGGGTTACAGGTAACCTCCTCGGAGTTATAGCAGGTTACTTCAGGGATAGAAGGTTCGCTAAAGTCTTAGAGAGTGTAGCTATAACGCTTTACCCCATCCCATACTATATAATGGCTTTAATTCTCATATTCCTATTCGCATACCTTCTACGTATATTCCCGTTGGGAGGGGGGATAAGCATAATCCCAGAAAAGCTTAACCTAGAAGTTATCTTGAATATACTATGGCACTCAATCCTACCTGCGGCATCACTGATACTTCCAGGAGCGTTGGGATGGTCATTCCTTAGCTCCAGGACTCTAACTATGCAGACGCTAGCTGAGGATTATACTAGGTATGCAGAGGCTAGGGGTTTGCCAAGATCACACATACTGAAGAGGTATATCTTGAGAAATATACTACTCCCGCAGACCACGGTGCTAGCTCTATCTTTAGGAGGAATATTCGGGGGGGCTTTACTAACAGAGATAGTATTCACCTATCCAGGTGTAGGGCAGATAGCTTATAGGGCAATATTCTCAGGGGATGTATACACTCTTATGGCTGTACTATTCCTATCCATAATAGGTACGGCTACCGGAACATATCTACTAGATCTGCTCTACCCCCTGATAGATCCGAGGGTTAGGTATAGGTGACTAGCTAATGGGTACCGTAACAGAATCTCTAAGGAGGATGGGAAAACTTCTAATTACACTATATATGGGGAATCTGAAGTTCAGAATAGGTTTTACGATTCTATCGATACTCGTAATCCTGGGATTCGCCGTATCACCATTCTCACCTACGAATACTAGGAGCTGGTATATAGTTCCTAGGGATAGACCGCCATCATACGAATATCCACTCGGCACTTCGTCTATGGGTAGAGATATTCTATGGGAGCTATGCGCCTCTATAAGAAACTCCTTAACCATAGCATTCGTGACAGCTATGATAGCCTCCCATATAGGGTTATTCCTAGGCTTCATAGCAGGGATAAGAGGGGGGGTTATCGATAGGATCCTTATGTTTATAACGGATACATTCATAATAATCCCAGGTCTTCCACTACTAATGGTTGTTACCACAGTACTTAAACGATACCTCACCATACCGACTCTAGGTATGCTGATATCCATAGTTTCATGGCCTTGGCCTTCAAGGCAGGTAAGATCCATGGTGCTGAGTCTTAGGGAGAGAACATTCATACATACAGCTAAACTTTCAGGTATGGGTACATTTAGAGTGATAGTGCAGGAGCTCATGCCCTACGTACTCGGATGGCATCTGATAAACTTCACGAACACCATACTATTCTCGATAGGCACCGAGTCAGGCTTAGCAATCTTAGGTCTATCAATCCTAGATGATAATACACTCGGGGTTATGATATACTGGGCTTTAAATTGGGGTTACGCACTCTTCCGCGGTATATGGTGGTGGCTAGCCGCTCCGGTAGCGACCCTAGTCCTCGTATTTATATCATTCTATCTAGTCTCTATAGGAATGACGGAGTTCATGCATCCGATAGCGAGGCGATAAATTGTGGAGCCTTCATTGATAGTAGAAGGCCTTAAGGCTGGATATAAGCTTCAGACGATAGGATCGTCTGAGGAGGTGGGAGTATACGTAGATGCGGTCAGCGGTGTATCGTTTACACTCTATAGGAATGAGGTATTCGGTATAGCTGGTGAATCTGGATGTGGTAAATCTACGTTGATAAAAGCTGTTTATGGCTACTATGAGCCCTCCCTAGTCTTAAGGGGTGGCTCTGCTAGAATCTATGGGGCGAAGGGTGAAGAGTTTGATACGACGAGGATGGATAGGGGGCTGCTTGAGAAGCGCGTCTGGTGGAAGCATATGTCGTATATACCGCAGAGTTCTATGAACGTATTAAATCCGACTATGAGAATTAGGGACCACTTCGCAGAGATACTAAGGATACATGTTGGGATGAAGAAGGGTGAGGCATACCAAGAGGCTAGAAAATACCTAGAGGAGGTAGGCTTACCGGTAGATGCTCTATCAGCTTTCCCCCATCAGCTTAGCGGAGGTATGAGACAAAGGGTTGTGATAGCTTTAGCGATACTCCTCGAGCCTTCTCTCATACTTGCAGATGAACCTTCATCAGCTCTAGATGTTATAAACCAGAAGGTAGCTTTAACGCTACTCAGGGAGAAACAGGAAGCATTGAAGAATACCCTCGTGATAGTCTCGCATGATATGGGTGTACACGGCGTCCTCACCCATAGGATGGCTATAATGTACGCAGGTAAAATCGTCGAGATAGGAAGGACGGCGGATATCTTCTGGAAACCTCTACATCCATATACGAAAGCTCTCATAGAATCTCTACCGAGACTCGGAGATAAGAGTAAGAGGGTTGGACTTAGCGGTTCTCCACCAGATCTTAAAAAACCGCCAGATGGGTGTAGGTTCCATCCTAGATGCCCCTACGCGATGCTTATATGTAGTAGAGCTGAGCCTTCTCTACGCGAGATTAAAGAAGGCCATTATACGGCATGCTGGCTCTACTCTGAAGCTGTGGGGGAGCCTAGATGAGCGAGCAGTATATGCTTAGAGTGGTTAAACTAAGCAGGTTCTTCGGCTATGGATTCCTAGGTAGAGTGAAGTTTCCTGCTGTGGATAACGTATCGTTCGATATGGAGTATAAGCCTAAGATATTCACGATAGCTGGTGAATCTGGATGTGGTAAATCTACGTTAGCTAGGATGATACTAGGTATACTCGAACCTAGCGAGGGCGCCGTTATATACAAAGGGAAGAATATCTACGCGTTGAAATCTAAGGAAAGGAGGTGGTTCTACAGAGAGGTCCAAGCAATATTCCAGGATCCCTACGATACCTTCAATCCTTTAAAGAAGGTTGATAGATACCTGTATGAGACGGCTAGAAATCTGCTTGACCTAAAGGATGCCGGGAAAACTCAGGATATAGTGGATGCCTGCCTCAAGAGGGTTGGTTTATCATTCGATGAGATTAAAGGTAAGTATCCGAGCGAATTCTCAGGTGGACAGCTTCAAAGAATATCTATAGCTAGAGCGCTTATACCTGAACCGAAGCTTATAGTCGCAGATGAACCTGTATCGATGATAGATGCCTCTATGAGGATGAACATACTTAACATGTTCAAAGAGTTTAAGGAAGCCGAGGAGATATCGTTCATATACATAACGCACGATCTAGCTACAGCGTACTACATAAGCGATGAAATAGCTATAATGTACAGGGGTGTAATCGTAGAGATGGGGCCAGCAGATGAAGTTCTAATTAAATGTCACCACCCGTATACTAAGGCTCTGATAGAAGCTTTGCCAGAACCTAGTAGAAGGGATGATTGGCTTACGAGGAAGGTTAAGCCACCCGGTATGGAGGTGAAGGAGTTCATAATGCCTGGATGTAAGTATGCGGATATATGCCCATATAGAGAGGATATCTGCGAAGAAAAGAAGCCACCTATGTTCGATGTAGGCAACGTAAAAACCGCATGCTGGCTATACAAGTAGATATACGCCTCCCTCCGTATACGATGTAAGATTAAAGATCGATCTAGATGACTTGAAAGAGTATAGCCGGTTAGGTGTATCGGAAGCCGAATCGATCCTGTATACGAAGATCGATTATGATCATAGATATCCATACATATCTTGGAGGTGCTTGATCCTGGTATAAATATTTAAAAGGTGTACTATATTCTCTAATCTAAGCGATCTTATGAAGCTATATGTCCGATATAGGTATCGATAAAGCTGTTATCCTACCTACTATACTAGATTTCCTAGATATAGATTTGGAGAGGGTAAGCCCATGGAGTGTTAAACCCGATATTCAAGGCTTAAGCCTTAAACCTTTAATAGAGGGGGAGGCCGAATCGATCAGATCCATCGCTATAAGCGGCCACTATAAGCGTTCACTAAGGCATAAGGAGTAGTGAATATACGCTATACATCTGGCCTACACCTAGAGCTGAATACCAGTGGGGCTTAGGATCGGTTGAGCAATTTATGATAAAATCTAAACCAGAACTCTATAGAGCTGGATGGAGCTATATACCTCCCCCACCTAGATACTACGATTGGAGACGAGATCTAGCTGAGAGGGAAGATATATTCGAAGAGGGGAGGGATATAGCTAGAGATCTAGAGCTTAAACTCAAATCTAAAATCCTATCCCTACTAGGCTACAGCTAGATCAGTTAGCATACCATAGATATGGGATTGAAGAAAAAGAATGAGGTGTATTAGATAGATTCTAAAATATTATCCATAGGTTAAGCGGCTAGCGTAGCTGCTAGGTTTGCAGCTACTCCTAATAGTACGGCTATACCTGTCGGTGAAGCTAAACCTATAGCGAAGGGCATAACCCTATCCTCATACAGCTTTGTACCACCTATCCTTAATACTATCATCTTAGCTACGTATGCTACTATAGACGGAACTAACGCTACAGATGGAAGCCAGCCGAAGCCCATAGCTACCCCTGCAGGGTTTATCGGGAACCACGGGTACCTAGTATGTAGTGCGTATATTATCGATACTATAGCGAAGCCTACTGCAAACTGTATCCACTGGGAGGCTACCGGGGGTGTTACAAACCTCCAGTAGTTCCCTATCTCAGTTATAGCTCCGTATGTAGGTCCTCTCTGCTGATAATTGTTAGGCGCACCCGTATAGTTGAACGCTGATAGACGTAGAGCTCCGAAGCTACACCACATAGGTAGAAGTGTGAATAGCGATGTTACAACACCTACTACGGTAGCTACTATCACCGCTAACAGTATATAACGTGAATGTACACCTTCAAGCATACCAATCCTATACGCCTCCAAGGTTGTAGCTTGAGGTGTGAATCCTATAAAAGTATAGAACCATGGATAATCGCTTCTCAATACTAGGAATCTAGCTTTAAGATCTCTGATGAAGAATGGTGATAGAGGATCAGCAATCCACCACTCCCTCATAGATACATCCCATATATGAGCCCATGGACCATCCTCTATATGATTCATAACTATACCATACTCACCCGCTATCTTAGCTTTACCCATAAGGAATAGGCCTAGGAGAATACACCATATTATACCGAATATTACTGGTAGATTACCCCCGCTCGAATACCACCATGTAGCTACGTATATTAGTAGGCATGCTATATATGCTAGGAGTATAGTCGTATATCTCGCAGGCTCCTTAGCTTCAACTTCAGGTGGAGCTTTACGAACTAGAGCTTTAAAGGTATTAGCTAGCTCATGTCTGAAGATTACTAGAATCGGGAAGAATATCAAACCGAAGCCCATACCTATACCTAGCCATGAAGGTGAACCCCATCTATAGGTCCAAGACTGCATCATAGGACCAGTCCATGTATACCACATAGTATCGAATAATCCTTCAGGACCGCCGAAAGCTCCTGCTGAATGGGATTCCCATAAGCCTAGGTAGCACATCATAGGCCACCAGATCCAGTAGACTAATATCGCAGATACTATGAAGCTGAAGAGAGTCTTAATAGGTACTAGGAGTGCGAATCCTATTAGGAATGCTTCGAAGTTGAAGTTTAGTAGAGCATTCGGTATGAGTACGAGCGGTGTTAGATCTACACCTAGGTTACAATACCATCTAGGCTTAGTTAACCCAAGCCCAGGTATAGTCCAACCCCAATACGGGAATATAGCTATGAAGCCTACAAGCATACCGAGCCACAACCATACATTCCTTAGAAGCCTACTACCACCGTTAACCCTCTCATAAGCCATATCTATCAGCCTAACGGTAGCAGTAGCCTGAGGGAAGGGTAGAGCTTCTATATCAAGCCATTGCCTACGGAATAACGTCGCTAGGAATATGAACATAAGATAGTATGGTATAAGTCTAGCGATATGGAGTAGTAGAGCTGGCATCCACTCAGCCCACGGTACAGGCCCACCATACATCCAAGACGCCCAGAGCTTATCGTTAAGAGGATCGGGACCCCACATCCAGTTGAAATCCTTAGCATACTCTAGATTCCAACGGTGGAATGCAGGTATCTGCCTAGCAGTACCTAGCATAGTTATCGCTGGAAGAACACCATAGTATGTAGGTAGCATCCATGAAGCCCATATCATAACCATAACTATAGTTAACTCAGGCTTACTCAAACCTCCACCGCTTCTAGCAGCTATAGATCCTATCAAGGATACTATCAAAGGTAGGAAGAATATGAACGATACCCTTCCAACCCATGCGTTAGTCCATGCCTCACTCGATAAACCCCAAAGCCCCCCGCCAGGTGTGAATAAAGCTACGAAACCTATGAATACCGTCACCACGATTACAGAGATTATACCAACGATAAAAGCTCTAGGACGTATAACTACCTCAGTTTTCTCCATCATAGCCTGGGGGAATAGTTTGTTAACTCTAACCTATATATCTTTCTGTCTTTAAACCATATCTCATAGTGAATCTTGATATAAGGCTTAACGAATATAGCATAGATAATAATGAATAGTAAATTGATATTTAATATTCAAAAACATAAATAAATATAGTACATAAAATAGATTTAAAAAGATTGATTACTATACATCTTCATATTAGTTTCATAAATATTTCAATCAAGATATAAACTTTATTTTAATACCATATGCTAATATCTCTTATAATATCTTCATGAACTTTAAAACAACCTTCATAGAGTTCTCTAAATAGCTCTACCTGCATTAAAGATACACCCTTCATGACAAGTAAACTATTCCATAGGTTTTAGAGCATAGTAAGCAAGTATGGATGCCCCGATTAATACGATGAATATGTATAAATCGTGCCAAACCCATATCGGCGCACTCCAGAAGTAGAATGGGGATGGAAAATCTTTACTCCATGCGGTAGGGGTAATACTCTTGAGCGGCTTAACGACCGCTTCCCAACTAATCCATACGCCGAGGAATATTAACAGAAGGCTCAGAATGCATAGAATTCTACGTATATCTATCATTCATAGTACACCGCCTAAGAGTATCCATACCTTAATGCAATCCTAGGCTATATAATAAACGTTTCTATACGGATATCCCCCGCATCCTTACACTACCTACAGAATTCATAAAGAATAGTGGTTGAAGAATGGTAGCCCGGGGGAGATTCGAACTCCCGTCGGCGGGGTTCTCCTCCCTATAGGGATCCAGAGCCTTATGGGAGGGGGCTGGCCCTCACCCGCCTCTCGCCATGCTTGGCCGCTGCACCACCGGGCTACCCTCCCATTGTATTATCTCTCTAGGAGGGTTTTAAGGGTTTTGGTTGGTTTACACGATTTCAGCTATGGATCCTATCAGTGTTCCTGGTATCCCCCTATTCATCCTAGCCACTACCACACCCTTCCTCCCATGTACAGCTACTATCCTCCCATAGAATTTACTAATTCTCCTACCTAGCTTTGCTTCTAATACTAGCCTCCTACCTATTAGTCTAGAAGCCTCTCTATCCGATTCTATAAACTCTGGCTTAACTAGTAGCTGGTTTGAGTATTGCTTCTTAGGCCCGATCCTGTAATTTAGGATCCTAGCCTTCATCGAAGACCGCCTCTAAGATCTATTCTAATCCATAGAGCTTCAGATTCATTAACTTTTCTCGATATCTATACTAGGTTTAGATGAAGTTTAAGGTTAAGGTATTCGAAAGCTGCTACTGGATGCCTGGATACGATTTCGAAACTGAGATAGCATCCAGGGTTAGCCGTTATGCTAGAAGCGGAGACTATCTTGTAATCTCGGAGAAGGCTATAGCTACAGCTCTAGGCTACCTTATAGATGAATCTAAGATCGAGCCTAGTCTATCAGCTAAGATTCTAGCTAAGGTATGGGTACCGATATTCTGGGGATACTTGCTAGGCATCCTATGCGGTTTAAGGTATACTACGCTTAATAAACTTAGGATGTACCCGTATATCGATGGAGCGCGTCATAAGGAAGCTGCGATACGCTACATCGGACCGGTAGCTGCTTTAAAGCATTTCTCTGAGGGGGGGTTGGATGTGAATAATCTACCATACAGCTATGCATCGATCCCTCTACCTAGATGTAGAGCATGCGAGATAGCTTCGAGGATTAGGATGAGGATAGCTGATAGATGCGGATCTGATATAACGGTAGTCGTGGTTGATAGCGATCATACCTTCAGCTGGCGTTCCATACACATATCTTCGAGACCATCGATAGATGGTATAGTAAACCTATCCACACTAGGCTTCATAATAGGAGCATCGTTAAGGTGGAAGGCTAGACCTACACCTATAGCTGTATCCGGATCATACGGTAGCTTAGAAGAGGTTTTAGAAGTTTGTAGAATAGCTGATAAAGCTATGGGTTACGGTCTAGGTAGAGATATATGGGATACATCATCTAGAATCGGTGTACAGCCTACCAGCTTAACATGGAGCATCCTTAACAAGTATAGGCATAAACCCTACGCTCTCGTACGTAGAATCTGCCAAGCTACTAGATCCTAGATAACTCCTCTAGTAATCTATCCTCCACTACTCTATGCTCTCTGAAATGCTCGTTAGGATCCTTCGCGAGAGTATAAACCCAGTATATTATGAAGAAGCCTAGGCTAAATATCGTAGCTATCAAGTATACAACTGTACTCCTATCTGGGAAGAGGTAGTCTGGGCTAAATCCTATAGGCTTAGCTTTAGGATTCACTTCTACAGCTATCGATGAAAAACTGCTTAGAATATACCTCTCCATCCTGGTATGGGATAGGAAATCCTTATTGAGGAAGTGGTATACGTAGATCAGGATTAAAGAGCCTACTATAGGAATTACCTGTAGGATAGCCCATATGAATGCATCCCTCTCCCTCCACTCGTAACCCGCATCCCTAAGATCCCTCTCCAATAGTTGAAGCCTATCCCTTACATACACACCCCTCTCGACGCTCACCGCTACTATGTAATCCCTTACAGAATCGAATAATCTTAAAACCCTTCTAAAATGCCTATTCCTCCTATCCACAAGCCTATAGACGATATATATGTTGAATAGACGCATAGCTATCGCTACGATGAAGACTATCGTATACACTAGGATAGGCAGCCTTACCAAACCAGGTCTAGGAGGTATAGGTGTAACGAGGAATCGTATACCTATAACTATAGAGGATATCCATGTAGATATGAGTACAACTATGAAGGGTATCATAGGAAGCCATACAGGTATTATACGATCTGATTCATCTCTAGCCTCTATACATCTACGTATATACTCTATATGCGGGGATCTAGATGTCAAGCTAGATTTGCCATGATATACGCTAAGTATTAACTCTTACTATCTATAGGATGCGGAATCCTTATCTAGATCACATACGCCGTTACTATTCTAGTTATGCCAACAGTTAAGATCGGTATAATAGGTAAGACGAATACCGGTAAAACAACATTCTTCAATGCTGCAACTCTACTAAGAGCTGAGGTAGGCACCTACCCCTTCACAACTAAGAAGCCTAACATAGGTATAGGATATGCTAGAAGCTTCTGCGTATGCTCAGAATTCAACATTAAGGATAATCCTAGAAACTCTATATGTATAAGAGGCTTCAGATTCATACCTGTAGAGCTTATAGATCTACCAGGCCTCATCAAGGGAGCATGGATGGGTAAGGGGCTGGGCAACCAGTTTCTAACAGTAGCATCGCAGGCAGATGTACTACTACATGTAGTAGATGCATCCGGTAGTATAAACCAGGCTGGAGAACTCGTAGCTCCAGGAATAGGTGATCCAGTACAGGATGTCCTAGATATAGAGGAGGAGCTTAATATGTGGCTCTACAAGATACTGGAGGGTAGTAGAGCTAGGATTATTAAGATGCTTGAAAGCCGTACAGCTAGGCTTATACCAGCTTTAACCCAGCTCCTATCAGGTCTCAAGATAACTAGAGCTCATATAGAGGAGGCTCTAAAACTATCAGAGTTAAACGATAAACCATTCGAGAAGTGGAGCCAGGATGAATTGAAGCTATTCGCTGCAAATCTTAGAAAGGTATCTAAGCCTACGGTGATAGTAGCTAATAAGATAGATATAAAGGGAGCTGAGGAGAACTATGAGAGGCTAATCGAAGTATTCAAGCCGACCCCTGTTATACCATGCTCAGCTGAAGCTGAGCTTGCATTAAGAAGAGCGGAGTCAGATGGGCTGGTGGAGTATCTACCTGGAGATGAGATATTCAAGGTTTTATCCTACGATCAGCTATCTGAGAGGCAGAAAGCTGCTTTAAAATATGTAACTGAAAGGGTTTTCGAGAAGATCTCTATGACTGGTGTACAGTATGCTATAGATGTAGCCGTATTCAAACTCCTACGTATGAATGTAGTCTACCCGGTTGAGGATGAGAATAAGCTTACAGATAGTAAGGGTAATATCCTCCCAGATGCATTCCTCATGCCTCAGGGAGCTACGGTATACGATCTAGCTATGGAGATACATAGCGATCTAGCTAATACCATGCTCTACGCGATAGATGCTAGAACTAAGATTAGATTACCTAAAGACTATATCCTGAGGGATAGGGATGTTATAAAGATAGTAGCAGCAGCTGGTAGAGGCTAGCCTATGGCTAATATCAGATTCTATGGTGGAGTAGATGGGTGTATAGGTGGGAATCAGATAGTATTAGAGGATGATAGCGCAACGCTACTCCTAGATTTCGGTTTAAACTATCGTATATGGTCCAGCTATTTCGAATTCATATTCTCAGAACCTGAGAGTATAGATGAAGTTATTCGTGTAGGCTTAGCTCCTGATAACCGTATACTAAGCTCTATAGATGCATGCATTCTATCCCATGCTCATACCGATCACTGGCGTCTAATAACGATACTACCTGAAGATACACGTATACTATTAGGGGAGTGCACCTACAGGATTATAGAAGGCTGGTCTAAACGAGTTAGGAGGAAAACGATACTATACCGTACATCTCATCTTAGATTCGATACATTCAGAACAGGATCCACTATAAGAATCGGGGATATAGAGGTTAAACCTATAAGCGTGGATCATAGCATACCTGGAGCATACGGCTTCCATATATACACCCCATCAGGTTTGATAGTATATACAGGGGATTTCAGACTTCACGGTAGGTTTAAGCCTAGGGTAGATCTATTCGAAGATTTAGAGGATAGGGTATCGCTACTCATATGCGAAGGAACGAATATAGGTAGACTCGTAGAGCCTATGAGTGAAAGCGATGTATACGCTAAAGCTTCGAGTATAGTAGAGGAGTGTAGAGGGCTTGTTGTAGTAGATATAGCTCCAGCAGATCTGGATAGGTTAAACACTATGATAGAGGTAGCCTATAGGGTGGGTAGGAGAGTCGTATGTAGCGATAGGATAATAGATACTATCACAGATCTATCAGGTGATAAGCTACTTAAAGTTCCGAGGATAGGAGAGGATGTAGAACCGTTAGAGGATGTAGGGGATAGCTGTACACGCAACCCTGACAAGTATATGCTGATTACATGCTTATATAGTGAGAGAGAGGTTAGGAGGATTAAACCTCCACCTGGGAGCATATATCTGCTAAGCTGTTCAGAACCCTTCGAGGAGGAGAGGGAGCTAGCGTTCAACAGGCTATCCAACTGGCTATGTATATTCGGGGTATCGATGTACCATATACACTCATCTGGACACGCATACCCACTCGATATACGTAGGATAGTAGAGAGGATTAGACCTAAAGCCGTAGCCGCTATCCATACAGAGCATCCAGATACGTTTAGATACCTCCTATCCGATCTAACCAGAGTTTACACCTTTAGAAGAGGTGATGAACTTAGGATCTAGAACTCCATAAGGTATGGTAGTATCGATCTAAGATCAGCAGATTCCACTACTACATCAGCTACCTTCCTCACAGCTTCTACCTTAGGATTGAAGGCTATCCTAAACCCTGCCTCCTCGAATAGAGAGATATCGCTTATATCATCACCTACAGCTGCTACAGCACCTCTATCGATACATAGAAACTCCATGAACGATCTCAGTATCCTACCCTTATCACCTATACCAACCCTAACCTCTATACCACCAGTAAGTATACCATCCACGACTACCAGCCTATTAGCTATAGCGTAATCTACACCTAACCTACGCGCAGCTATATCTGCAAGCTCCTGTAAACCCGCACTTATAATCAGCGTTCTAACACCAGCACTTCTCAAAGCATCCATAACGTATTCAGCTCCATCCACATACTCTATCTCAGATAAAGCCTCCATAACATCCTTCGCAGGTATACCACGCCATAAGCTTGTATCTAGCCTAGCCCACTCCTCGTAGCTTATACACCCCCTGAAGAATAGGTCAGCGTTAACCCTAGCCTTCCCGATAGTACCAAACCTAGTATGCAGATACTCCCATACACTTGTAATCCTAGTTAAAGTTCCATCCAGATCGAATGCTACTAGTTTAAACCTAGATTTCACAAAACTTACAAGTATCTAGGAAGACTTTAAGTTTAGCTATAGGGGTGTGGAGGTAGCATAGATGTTTAGAGAACCTATAGTAGCCGTTACACACGGAGAGTCTCTCTGAGAGACCCGAATACTGTGACGGCGTATGCTCAGCAGCTATACTGAAGAGAAGTATGAGAGTGGATACTATACGTATATCTACACCTACAAGTCTATGTAGAATACTGAAATCGCTAGCTTCTATAAACCCGTCGACCATAGTTATATGCGATATAGCTGTCGATACAGGCTACATGAACGAGCTTATAGATCTGATCAGAAACATATCCTCTAGATGCTTCATATACTATATAGATCATCATCCACCACCCGCAGGATTCCCCCCACCCGGCATAGATCAATTCAAGTACATATACAGGTCGGGTGTATCAGCCTCCCAGCTTGTATACGAAGCTATAGGTAGATCCGATGATAGGATATCCAGAATCCTTATGGCCTACGGAGCTATAGGCGATATGTGCGATGAATCCCAGCTAGTTAGGGATGTATTAAGCCTATGGGATAGACGGCTCATATACCTAGAAGCAGGCTTCATAACCGAGGGGCTGATATCTAGGAGAGATGAGAAATTCATATACGAGCTAATAGATAGGCTAGCTCAAGGTAATCCACCTAGTAGTATACCGGAGCTAGTATCCAGCTGTCTTAAAACCCTGAGCGACGAGTACAAGGTGTATAAGTATGTAGAGGAAAACGTTAACGTAAGAGGTAGGATAGCTATCGTAACTAAGATACCTATAAGAGGCTTCGGAGGTAAAGCTGCAAACTATGCTCTAGCATATACCAGAGCTGATGTAGCTATAGCTATAACTATAAGCGGTGGTACAGCTCATATGAGTTTAAGAAGTAGGAATCCAAGAATAGATCTAAACGATCTAACACGTAGATTATCCACAGCTCTAGGAGGATACGGTGGGGGGCATCCTCAATCAGCTGCAGCAAGGATACCAGCTTCAAGAATAGAGGAGTTCCTCATGTTTATGGAGATAGCTCTACAAGGATTATGAGAACCTCGATATCTAACCCTACAAGCTAAACCTTAATATGTAAGTACATCTTGAGCATCCTATGGCGGTGGGATAGATGAAGGTAACTATATCCGTTATAAAAGCAGATGTAGGATCCCTAGCAGGACACCACATAGTATACCAGGAGCAGATAGATCTCGCAAAGAAGATGCTACAGAAAGCTAAGGATGAAGGCCTACTCATAGACTACTACGTATTCAACGCTGGAGATGACCTAGAACTCGTTATGACTCATACTAGAGGAGAATCCAGCCCTGAGATACACGGCTTAGCTTGGAATGTATTCAAGGAGGTGACAGAGAAGGTTTCACGTCCTAGAAAGCTGTATGCAGCTGGTCAAGATCTACTAAGCGAAGCATTCTCTGGTAATGTTAAAGGTATGGGTCCAGGCGTAGCCGAGATGGAGATAGAGGAGAGGAGGAGTGAACCTATAATAGTCTTTGCCGCAGATAAGACGGAGCCCGGAGCCTGGAATCTACCTCTATACAGGATGTTCGCAGATCCATGGAATACAGCTGGTCTAGTTATAGATCCATCCATGCATCAAGGCTTCGTATTCAGGGTTATGGATGTGGTCGAAGGCAAGACCATAGATTTGAAGACTCCTGAAGAAGCATACGATCTACTAGCTCTAATAGGTACTACAGGAAGATATATCGTAGAGAGGGTTTACAGAGCTGACGGGCTTCTAGCAGCAGTAGCTAGCGTAACTAGGCTAAGCCTCATAGCAGGTAGGTATGTAGGTAAGGATGATCCTGTATGTATAGTTAGATGCCAGCATGGCCTACCAGCAGTCGGTGAAGCCTTAGCCCCATTCTTCACACCACACTTCGTAGCAGGGTGGATGAGGGGGTCACACTACGGTCCATTAATGCCTGTAGGCTTGAAGGATAGTAGATGCTCATTCTTCGATGGGCCGCCTAGAGTCGTAGCGTTAGGATTCCAGCTAGCTGAAGGTAAGCTAATAGGACCAGCAGATCTATTCGATGATGTAGCATTCGACCATTCAAGAAGGATAGCACTCCAGATGGCAGAATTAATAAGAAGAAACGGGCCTATAGCACCAGCTATACTAGGACCAGAGGAACTAGAGTACACGGGTATAAAGGAGACTCTACAGAGACTAGCATCTAGATTCAAAGAGGCTAAGTAGCTATATACATTTTTGTGTTAATATATCGAATCCATCTTCTTTTTACCTCTTCAATACAACTATATAGGATCCCATGATACAACTACAGTTTTCTATACCCGATACACTAAAAACATTTCCAACAGACTTAAATCCTCTCACCACCTTAGATAAAAATCGCCGGTCGACGGGCGGTACCCCGTTACATCCCTATAGAAACCTATAGAGATGTAAATCTGAATACCCCTAGGTCCCCCGCCTAGGAGTATTCAGAGGAAGGGGATGCTTGCAATTAACCGTAGGCTCCGTAACCGGAGCCGAAGGTT